>Ga0308160_10000312_pt1 | contig 107863 bp, 109 predicted proteins | sample PhyFR1_FD_201036 | JGI IMG/M metagenome (GOLD analysis project Ga0308160, IMG submission 201036) | Phyllosphere microbial communities from UC Gill Tract Community Farm, Albany, California, United States - DLSLF.R1 | ecosystem: Host-associated > Plants > Phyllosphere > Unclassified | place...
TCGGCACGCCAGCAGGCCAGATCGCCGGTCTTGTACATTCGCTGGCCCGGTTGCTCGGCGAACGGGTCAGGGACGAAGCGTTCGGCGGTCAGGTCGGGGCGGCCCAGATAGCCGCGCGCCAGCGCCGTGCCGGCCAGATGCAGTTCGCCGCGCGCGCCGATCGGCAGCGGCTGCGCCGCGCGATCCAGCACATGCGCCTGGGTGCCGGCGAGCGGACGGCCGATGCCGGTCGGGGTGTCGGCGGCGACGGCCTGGACGGTGGCCACCACGATGGCCTCGGTCGGGCCGTAGGTATCCAGCAACGGCGTGCGGGTGCCTTGCACCCAGGTCTGACGCATGGCTGGCGTCAGTGCTTCGCCACCGATAATGACCTGGCGCACGCCGTCGGGGATCTGCAGCGACTGCGCGCACAGCTGCGCCCAGAAGCGGGTCGGCAGATCGACCACGGTGATGCCCGCCTGCGCGCAGTGCTGCCAGAACCTGTCGGTGTCCAGCCAGGTGTCGTCGCGCAGCACCAGGCTGGCGCCGCTGCACAGGGCGCCGAAGATTTCCTCGACCGAAGCGTCGAAGGCCAGTGTGGCGAATTGCAGCACGCGGTCCTGCGGACCCAGCCCATAGGTGTCGATCAAGGCGTGCAGGCGCGTGGCCAGGCCCTGGTGCGAGACCATCACCCCCTTGGGCTGGCCGCTGGAGCCGGAGGTGTAGATCACATAGGCCAGCTGCTGCGGATGCAGCCCCGGCACCAACGGGTTATCCGACGGTGCCGCGGACCACGCATCGGCGTCGGCATCGATGCGCAGCAGCACCGCGTCGATGGTTTCGGGCAGGCGGGCCAGACACGCCGCGTCAGCGATCAGCACGCGCGGCGCGCTGCCGGCGAGCATGCACTGCAGACGCTCGCGCGGATAGGCCGCGTCCAGCGGCACGTAGGCGCCGCCGGCCTTGAGCACCGCCAGGATCGCGACGATGGCGTCCACGCCACGTTGCATGCACAGCGCCACGCGCACGTCCGCGGCCACGCCGAGTGCGATCAGATGGTGCGCCAGGCGGTTGGCACGCCGGTTCAGGCCGGCATAGTCGAGGCGGCATGTCGCGTCCTGCACGGCGAGCGCGTCGGGCCGCTGTGCGGCCTGCCGTTCCAGCAGGCGATGCACCGGCATCGCGTCCATGACGCCGCCAGCGGTGTCGTTGCACTGACGCAGTTGCGCATGGTCGGCCGCGCTCAGTAACGGCAGGCGCGCCACGGGTACACGCGTGTCGGCCGCCATCGCCCGCAGCGTGGCGATGAACAGGGCGACCTGGCGTTCGATGCTGCTGCGCTCGAACAGCGCGGTGGCGTAGCCGAGGCTGCCGACCAGTACATCGCCGTGCTCGGCCATGGCGACTTCCAGGTCGAACTGCACAGTCTGCATCGGCAGCGCCACCGGCTGCAGGGTCAGGCCGGGCAGTGCCAGGTGGCCTTCCGGTGCGTTCTGCCAGGCGAACATGACCTGGAACAGCGGGCTGTGCGCGGTACTGCGCACTGGCTTGAGCGCCTCGACGATCTGCTCGAAGGGCAGGTGCTGGTGCGCCTGCGCCGCGAGCGTGGTCGCACGCACCTGGCTGAGCAAACTTGCGGTATCGGGTGCCTGGCGCAGATCGATCTGCAAGGCCAGCGAATTGACGAACAGGCCGATCACCGGCTCCAGCTCGGTGCGATCGCGTCCGGCGATCGGGGTGCCGATCACCACCTGGTCCTGACCGGACAAGCGCGACAACAGCACAGCCCAGCCGGCGAGCAGGGTCATGAACAGCGTGGTGCCGTGGCGCTGGCTCAAGCCGCGCAGCGCGGCAGTGAGATCGGCGTCCAATGTGATGTCGAGCGTGCTGCCGCTGTAGTCCTGCAGCGCAGGACGGGGGCGATCGGTCGGCAGCTCCAACAGCGGCGGAGCGTCGTGAAGCTGTTCAATCCAGAACTCGCGCTGGCGTTGCAGCACCTCGCCGCTGATCCAGCGGCGTTGCCACACGGCGATGTCGGCGTACTGCAGTGGCAGCGGCGGCAAGGGATCGGGCTGGCCCTGGGCGAAGGCGGTGTACAGGGTGCTCAGTTCGCGGACCAGCAGGCCCATGGACCAGCCATCGGAAACCAGATGGTGCAAGGTGACGAGCAGGACATGGTCGTCCTCGTCCAGGCGCAGTAGTTGGCCGCGTGCCAGGGTGTCGTGGGCCAGATCGAAGGGGGTCTGGGTTTCCTGTTCGGCGTGGCGTTGCGCCTGATGTTCGGGATCGGGACAGGTGCTGAGGTCGTGTTCCGAGCAGGGGAAGCCGACGTTGTCGGCGTCGATGATCTGGACCGGTTCGCCCTGGTGCAGGCCGATGCGGGTGCGCAAGGTGGCGTGGCGGGCGACGATGCGGTCCAGCGCCTGGCGCAGGGCGTGGCGATCCAATTTGCCGCGCAGGCGCAGGCCGTTGGGCATCAGATAGGCGAGGTCGGCCTGGGGATCGAGCTGCGCCAGGAACCACAGGCGTTGCTGGGCGAAGGACAGCGGCAGCGGATCGGTGCGCGGGACCGGGACGATCGGTGGCAGCGCCTGCGGCGCCGCGTTGGCCAGCACGCTCGCCAGCGCTGCCAGCCGAGGATGGGCGAAGACCTCAGCCAGGGGGAGCTCCACGACCAGCCGCTCGCGCAGGCGCGAGATCAATTGGACCGCCAGCAGCGAGTGCCCGCCGAGGGCGAAGAAGTCGTCGTTGCGGCCCACCTGTTCAACGCCGAGTAGCTCGCTCCACAGCGTGGCCAGCACCTGTTCAAGGTCGCCTTGAGGCGCGACATAGGCTTGCAGATCCAGCGCATGCCCATCAGGGGCGGGTAAGGCGGCGCGATCGAGCTTGCCATTGGGGGTCAGCGGCAACGCGTCCAACTGCACATAGGCGGCCGGCAGCATGTGCTCGGGCAGACGCGCGGCGAGTTGGGCGCGCAGTGCAGCCGGCTCCAGCGCCAAGCTGTCGCCGACGACATAGGCGACCAGGCGCTTGTCGCCGCTGTCGTCGCGCGCCACGACAACCGCCTCGCGCACACCGTCGCAGCCGCGCAAAGCCGCTTCGATCTCGCCCGGCTCGACCCGGAAGCCGCGGATCTTGACCTGCGCATCGTTGCGGCCGAGGAAGTCCAGACTTCCATCGGCCAGCCAGCGGGCCAGGTCGCCGGTCCTGTACATGCGCTCGCCGGGTTGCTGGGCGAACGGATCGGGGACGAAGCGTTCGGCGGTCAAGTCGGGGCGATGCAGATAGCCCTGCGCCAACTGCGCACCGGCGATATACAGTTCGCCGGCCACGCCGATCGGAACTGGCTGGCCGTGACGATCGAGCACGTAGGCACGGCTGCCCGGCAATGGCCGGCCGAGCGGAATCCGCGTGGCGTCCGAGGCCAGTGTCGCGACCGGGTGGACCACGCTGAAAGCGGTGGTCTCGGTCGGGCCATAGCAATGCAGCAGCCGTTGCGGCGCGGCCTGGGCCAGCAGCGCGGCGACGCTGCCGGCATCGACGCTGTCGCCGCCAGTGAGCAGGCAGCGCAGCGTCGGCAGCAATGCGCGCAGGGCCTGCCAATAGCCAGGCAACAGGCCGGCGGTCAGATGCAGGATGCTGACCCCGGCAGCCGTCAGGTGCCGGCTCAACGCGCGTGGATCGAGCAGGGTCTGCTGGTCGACGACGACAATGGCCGCGCCATGCAGCAGCGTGGCCCATATCTCGAACGTGCTGGCATCGAAGGCGGGATTGGCGAGGAAGGCGACCCGGTCCTGCGGCTGCAACGGCGCATGCTGCTGGCTGAGCGCGAACGCCAGCACGGCGGCATGCGAGACGGCCACGCCTTTCGGGGCTCCGGTGGAGCCGGAGGTGTAGACGACATAGGCGACGCTGCCGGGCATGATGCCGACCTGCGGCGCACTGGCTTCTTCAGCGAGCGCCGCGAACTCCAGTTCCAGGCGGGGAAAGCCCGGGACATCGAGCGAACAGTCGGGAAGACACAGCAGCGCAGCGGCCGCGCAATCGTGCAGCAGTGCGCGCAAGCGCGCTTCCGGCTGCACCTGGTCCAGGACGACATACGCGGCGCCGCACATCAGCACCGCCAGTTCGGCCACGACCAACAGCGCCGAGCGCGGCAACAGCAACGCTACCGGCTGGCCCGGTTGCAGTCCGTTGCGCCGAAGTCTTTCGGCCAGGCAGGCGGCGCGGCTCCACAGTTCGCAATAACTCAGCGTGAGCGTGCCGTCGATTACCGCCGTCGCGTCGGGATTGCGCTGGACATGGGCGTGCAAGGCTTCCACGAGCGTGGTGACGGCGGGCAGGGCGACCGTCGTGGCGTTGAAGCCATACAGCACCTGCCGGCGTTGATCGTCCGGTATCCAGGGGAGTTGCTCTACAAACGCATCGTCGTTCGCGGTGATGGCCTGCAGCAGGTGCAGAAACTGCGCCGCATACGCTTGAACCGTGGTGTGATCGAACAGGGATGTTGGATATCTGATGACGCCGTCCAGTCCGGCCTCGGACTCCTTCATCGTCAGTATCAGGTCGAACGCGCACATGTCGGACGCATCCGGCAACGGCTCCAGCCGCAGGCCCGGAGTGTGCTGCGACGGACTGTCGCGGAAACCATCCAGACTGAACAATGTCTGGAACACCGGCGTATGGCTCAGGCTGCGACTTCGTTGCAGCGCTTCGACGACGCGCTCGAACGGCAGCTCCTGGCGATCCTGTGCGTTCAGAACCACGTTGCGGACATGTGCCAGCCACTGCGCCACGGTGGGTGTGCCGGACACCTTGAGACGCAGCGCAAGCGTGTTGATGAAGCAGCCGATCAGCCCTTCCAGATCCGGATGCGTCCGTCCGGCGACCGGCGTGCCGATCACGACGTCATCGGTCGCGCTGATCCGCGCCAGCAGCAAGGCCCAGCAGGCCAGCACGGTCACGAACAGCGAGCAACCATGGCGGCGTGCCAACGCATTCAAGCGTTGCCCCAGTTCCGGCGGCAACAGCAGTTCTACTGCCGCGCCGCGATAGTCCTGCACGGCTGGGCGAGCGCGGTCGGTCGGCAAGGGGAGCAGCGGCGGGGCGCCGGCCAGTTGTTCTGTCCAGAAGCGCAGTTGCGCAGCAAGGGACTCGCCTCGCAACTGCTCGCTCTGCCAGATCGCATAGTCCGCATACTGGATCGGCAATGGCGGCAGCGGATCGGGCAGGTGCCGGGCGTAGGCGTCGTACAAGGCTTCCATCTCGCGCAATAGAACGCCGATCGACCAGCCATCGCAGGCGATGTGATGAAAGGTCAGCAGCAGGACGTGTTCCTGCGCCGCCAGGCGCAGCAGGCGTCCGCGTACCGGAGCGCCCAGCTCGAAGTCAAAGGGAAGCGCGGCCTCCTGCTGTGCGATGCGTGCGATCGCGACCTTGTCGCGGGCGCTCGCGTCTTCATGGACAAGCGGAAAGCACGTTGCCGGATGGATGCGCTGGCGGATCTGGCCGTTCACTTCGACCAGGCTGGTGCGCAGTATTTCGTGCCGTGCCACGATGCGATCCAGCGCAGCTTGCAACGCGTGGATGTCCAGCTCGCCGATCAGGCGGACGCCGTTGGCGATGTGGTAGGTGATCGACGCCTGCGGATCCAGCCGGGCGAGCAGCCACATGCGTTTTTGCACGAACGAGGCAGGAAGGGTCTTTGCAGACTTATCCATGATGGACGGGATCCTTGAGCAGGCGTAACCAGCACCGGAGCGTGCGCCTGGCGGTACGTGGCGGAAGACGCGGCACTTGGCGATCGCGTCGGAACAGGATCATCGACATCGGGCGTTGCACGTACCTGACCCAACTTGCGGTTGCGTAGATCGGTTTTGTAGTGCTTTTGGCAAGTACGCACTTGACTGGCAGTGACTGCGGTTTGTCTTTGGCGGTCGTGTCTGCGCCAACCGCGCAACGACTTCGCCTTGCCGCCAACGCGGCGTTCGCCCCCGCAGCGCCGATGCACGGTGTCGCGTGCGCGTCATGTCCAGTGACGCTGACAGGCAACTGATCGGCGCACACGAGCAAGTACCCCGACAGGGCCTCGACCACCATGCCTTGCATCGCTGTCGCCCTGATCGTTTGGCGATCCATCCCGGGCAACGCTGGAATCTGGATACGCATGAATTTCAATGCGGCTATTGCATCGACGGACGCACCGCCATCCACCGCGCCGCGCATTCGTGGCGTCGGTACCGCAACGCCTGGCAGCCGCTACTCGCAGCCGGATGTGCTGGACCGCTTCGGCATCGAAGATCAGCGGCGGCGCTTGGTGTTCCTGCGCAACGGTATCGACTCGCGTAGCCTGGTCCTGCCGCAGCGCGACGACACAGGCGCGGCGCCATGCGAAACGCAGGCGCAGTTGCTCGACAAGCACCGCGACATCGGCCTGGAGATCGGCGAACACGCATTGACCCGCTGCCTGCAATCGATCGGGGCGCAACTGGACCAGGTGCAGTATCTGTGCTGCGTCACCACCACCGGGCTGCTCACGCCCGGCTTCAGTTCGCTGCTGATCCAGCGCCTGGGATTGCGTCAGGACTGCGTGCGTCTGGATGTGGTCGGCATGGGCTGCAACGCCGGCTTGAACGGCTTCAACTCGGTCGTCAACTGGACCAGCGCCAATCCGGGAAAACTCGCGATCCTGCTATGCATCGAGGTGTGTTCGGCGGCCTACGTCGACGACGAGGGAATCGAGACCGCAGTGGTCAACAGCTTGTTCGGCGACGGCGCCGCGGCGCTGGCGGTGATCGCCGATAGCGCCGAGGGCCATGCCGGGCCGCGCGTGTGCAAGTTCGCCAGCCAGGTGATTCCCGAGGCACTGGACGCAATGCGCTTCGTCTGGGATCAGGCGCAGGGCAAGTTCCATTTCCGTCTGCACAAAGACGTGCCGTACGTGGTCGGTGCCAATGCGCCGACCGTGGTCGACCGCCTGCTCGAGGGAACCGGTCTGCGCCGCCGCGACATTGCCCACTGGCTGGTGCACTCGGGCGGACGCAAGGTCATCGACGCGATCTCGGCCAACCTGATGCTGACCAGCCACGACATGCGCCACACCATCGACGTGTTGCGTGAACACGGCAACATGTCCAGCGGTTCGTTCCTGTTCTCTTACGCACGCTTGCTCGACGAGGGGCAGGTTCGCCCCGGCGACTGGGGCGTGATGATGACGATGGGGCCGGGCTCGTCGATCGAGACCGCACTGCTGCGCTGGTAAACCACGCCTGATTCCGATCATCGACCCCTGCGGACTTTTCATGAGCGATCCATCAAGCCCCGTGTTGCATCTCGTGCATCTGGATATCGACGCCGCCAGCGCGCTGAACGACGAACAGATCCAACGGCTCACCGACGCCTGCGATGAGGTCGAGGACGCCGCGACACCGGCGATCCTGATCCTGCACCTGCGCGGGGCAGCCAAACCGCCGGCTGCGGCGTGCTGGCCGGGAGCGGTGAGCCTGGACCTGGTGAACCGATGGGAAAAGGCGATGCGCCGCTTCGAACGCCTGGACGGTCTGTCGCTGGCCTGGATCGAGAATGCCTGTTCGGCCGGCATGCTGGACCTGCTGCTGGCGGTGGACCAGCGCATCGCCGCACCCACGGCCAGCATCTGCGTGCACAGCGGCGAAGCCGCATGGCCGAGCATGGCGATGCGGCGCATGAGCACCCGCCTGGGGATGGGCGCGGCGCGTGCGGTGTTCCTGTTCCAAACGCAGCTGTGCTGCGCGCGCATGGCGCAGTTGGGTGTGGTCGATCAGGTCAGCGACGATGGCCAGGGCGCGATCGTCGCCTGGCTGGCGTCGCTGGCCGGCGTCGACGTGCAGGTGCTGCCGAGTCGGCGCCTGTTGCTGCTCGAAGGCGCCGCCCATTCCTACGAACAGGCCGTGGGCCAGCATCTGGCCGCCTGCGACGTGGAGCTGCGCCGCCGCCAGCTGCGTGCCTTGCAGCATGCAGCTGCCGAATGCGGGCACGATGCTCCGGCGCAGATGGTGTCGGCATGAAACTGCTGGCAGACGGCATGGCGGAGCTGCAGGCGTTGGCGGTCTGGTCCGAACAGGCGCTCGCCGCCTTGCCAGTGCCTGCGCAGCGCGATCAGACGCAGGCCCAGCACGCCGCCGCCGTGCATGCGCGCTGCCGGGCCGCGCGCATGGATTTCATGCGCCACCACGGCGACTGGCTGTATGCGACGCTGACCCGGGAGCGGACCCTGGCGCTACGCCTGGACGAGGTCTTGCACGCTGCCGCCGAACTCGTGCCTGGCCTGCTGCCCAGCCAGGCGCAATGGGCGCACGAAAGCACCTGCATCCAGTCGGAAAAGGAAGGCTGGGAGATCGAACAGGGCATCGTCTTGTGGGGCGTGCTGCGCCAGCCGGAGTGCGGCCACCATCTCATTGAAAGCCTGCTGCGGCCCACCGCGCGCGCGCTCGAACTGTTGCCGCAGTTCCGCGGCCAAGCGCAGGTGCAGATCGGCCCTGTGCATGTGGAACGCCGCGATGGCGCAGCCTGGTTGACCGTCGCCAACCAGACCGGTCTCAACGCCGAGGACAACGCCTTGGTCGAGGCGATGGAAGTGGCTGTCGATCTGGCCTTGCTCGACGATGAGGTCATGGTCGGCGTGGTGCGTGGCGGCCCGATGCAGCATCCCAAGTACCTTGGCCGGCGGGTGTTCTGTTCGGGCATCAACCTGCAGCATCTGCACCAGGGCAAGATTTCCTTCGTCGACTTCCTGCTGGGTCGCGAGTTCACCTATCTCAACAAGATCCGACGCGGTCTGTACTGGCCGGGCGCCGATGCGCGCCAGCACACCATCGAGAAACCCTGGGTCGCTGGAGTGGACGCCTTCGCCATCGGTGGCGGCCTGCAATTGCTGCTGGTGTTCGACCATGTGGTGGCCGAACGCGAGGCCTATTTCGTGTTGCCTGCGGCCAAGGAGGGCATCGTCCCGGGCTCGGCCAATCTACGCCTGGGTCTGCGTACCGGCAATCGGATCGCCCGCGACATGATCCTGCGCGGACGCGTGATCCGTGCCGAGGAGCCCGATGCCGCAGGCCTGGCCGACGAGGTCGTCGACGCCGGCGACATGGATGCGGCGATCGCCCGGGCGGTGCAGCAGATGCGCAGCGAAGCGGTGGCGCCCAACCGGCGCATGCTGTGCGTGGCGGAAGAATCGCCGGAGGATTTCCGTCGCTACATGACCGAATTCGTCCTGGTGCAGTGCAGCCGCATCTATGCCGACGACGTACTTGCGCGCCTGCGGCAGCGGTGGGCCGCATGAGTGTGCACCCCAGCGCCGCGTTGGCTGATCTGCAGCCGCCGGCATTGGCGACGCTGGACCCGCGTGAGTTGCATCCCAGCCTGGGCGAGCCGGTACTGGGAGCGATCGATTTTCTCAACGAGGTGATCGACCGCTATCCGGACGCCATTTCGTTCGCGCCAGGCGCACCGGCGCCGGCCTTGCTGGAACCGCTGGACCTGAGCGCCCACCTGCAGACCTATCTCGCACACCTGGCGCAAACCGAAGGCCTCAGCGAGCTGCAGGTGCGCCGTCGCCTGTTCCAGTACGGCCCCAGCCGCGGCATCATCAATGCGCTGCTGGCGCAGGCGCTGCGCCAGGATCAGGGCCTGGAGATCGCGCCGTCGAGCATCGTGGTCACGGTCGGCTTCCAGGAAGCGATGTTTCTGGTGCTGCGGGCGCTGTTCGCCGCGCCCGGCGACGTCCTGGCGGTGGTGCAACCGTGTTTCGTCGGTGCGCTGGGCGCGGCGCGCGCGCTCGACATCGCGTTGATCGGCATCGACGAGCACGATGGCCGTGTCGATGTGGATCGATTGCATCGCGCCTGTGCCGAACTGCGCGCGCAGGGCCGCCGGGTGCGCGCCTTGTACGTGGCGCCGGATATCTCCAATCCCTCCGGGAGTCTGCTCGATCGTGGACAACGCCAGGCCTTGCTCGATGCGGCCGACGCGCACGATTTCTGGCTACTGGAAGACAATACCTATGGTTTCACCGTCCCGCACGCGCACGGCGTGCCGTCGCTGAAGGCGATGGATCGCACGGGCAGAGTGATCCAGATGGGCACCTTCGCCAAGATCGCCTTGCCGGGCATCCGCGTCGGCTTCGTGATCGCCGATCAGTGCGTGGCCGATCGGCCGCCGCGGGTGCTGGCCGATGCCCTAGCCACACTGAAGAGCATGGTGACGGTCAATACCTCGCCGGTCTGCCAGGCGATCGCCGCCGGCATGCTGTTGGGCAGTGGCGGCTCGCTCGCTGCGCTGGGCGCGGATCGCGGAGCGTTCTACCAGGGCAAGCTCGCCTGCCTGCTGGCAGCGTTGCAGCGCGAACTCGGCGATCTGGCCGCCGCGCATCCGGGCTTGCGCTGGAACCGACCCAAGGGCGGCTTCTTCGTTTGCATGCACCTCGGCATACCGGTGGATGCGGCGTTGCTGGAGCTGTCCGCACGCGACTACGGCGTGCTGTGGACGCCGATGCGCATGTTCTACGTGGACGACGGTGGCCAGCACAGCCTGCGCCTGTCCTGCAGCTATCTCACCGATGTGCAGATCAACGACGGGGTCGGACGCCTGCGCCGCTTCCTGTGCGACCCGCGGGTGCTTGGATGAACGACATGCCGGTGCTGTTCGAACGCGACGGCCATGTCGCCCGCATCACCTTGAACCGCCCGGCGGTGCTCAACGCACTCGATCTGGCCACCCATGCCGCGCTTGCCGAGGCCTGGGACAGCTTCGAGCAAGACGATACGCTGTGGGTCGCCGTGCTCAGCGGCAGCGGCGAGCGCGCCTTCTCGGCCGGTCAGGACCTGAAGGAACTGGCAGCGCGGCTTGCCAACGGCGCGCAGTCCTCGTCGTTCGGCAGCCAGGGTGCGGCGGGATGGCCACGCCTCACCGAACGCTTCGAGCTGTGCAAGCCGGTGATCGCCCGGGTCAACGGTCTGGCGCTGGGCGGCGGATTCGAACTGGCCTTGGCCTGCGACATCATCGTCGCCTCCGACACCGCCGAATTCGCGTTGCCCGAAGCGCGGCTCGGCCTGATTTCCGGCGCCGGCGGGGTGTTCCGCCTGACCCGGCAATTGCCGTACCGCACCGCCATGGGCTATCTGCTCAGCGGCCGGCGCATCGGCGCGGCGCGAGCGCTGGCGCTGGGGCTGGTCAACGAGGTGGTGCCGGCCGCGCAGCTCGATGCGTGCGTGGACAGCTGGCTGTCCGATCTGCTGGCGTGCGCGCCGTTGTCGCTGCGCGCGATCAAGCAGGCGGCGGCCACGGCGGCATGCTTGCCGTTGGCCGATGCCTTCACCACCCGCTATCCCTGGGAGGAACGTCGGCGCCAAAGCCAGGACAGCCGCGAAGGGCCGTTGGCGTTCGTGGAAAAGCGCGCGCCGCGCTGGTCCGGCCGATGAGCGCGGCAACACCGGCGGCGATCGGCCGCATGCCGGCCGATGCAACTGCCTCCACCATCGGCGAAGAAGAGATGCCATGCTGATCAAGCGCTATCTGCGTCGTCATGCCCGCATGCTGGCCGGCATGTCGCTGCTGTCGGCGGCCAGCGCGGGCACCTCGATGCTGCTGCTGGACTACCTCAACGCCACCGCGACCAATGCGCTGCATGCCGATATGCGCGATGCGCTGCTGCGCGGCAGCCTGCTGCTGGGCGCCGCTCTCGTCGTGCGCCTGCTGTCGGCACGCCTGGCGGCGCGCGTCAGCAGCGGACTGATGGCGGACCTGCGCGCGGACCTGTCGGCGCGCTTTCTGGAGCTGCCGCTGGAACGGTTGATGCACCGCAAGCACGCGGTGTTCGGCGCGCTGATCGGCGATGTCGGACGCCTGGCGCAGATGATACAGATGGGGCCGGTGCTGTTGACCAACAGCCTGCTGTCGCTGGGGGGGCTGCTGTACCTGGCCTGGGTGTCGCTGCCGTTGTTTGCCGTGGTGGTGCCTTTCATCGGCCTGTCGGGCGTGCTGTTCTACGTGACCCGGCGCTTCACCGGTCCGGCCTTCGACCGTATGCGCAAGGCCGAGGAAACACTCAACGGCCTGCTGCGCACATTGGTGGAGGGCAAGAAGGAACTGACCCTGTCGCCAGCGCGGGCCGGGCACTTCGCCCAGGCGCAGCTGCGGCCGGCGATCGAGCGCGCACGCAGCACCCAATTCGACACCAGCATGCATTGGGGCATCAGCGACGCCTGCGCCGAGCTGATCGGCTATGGCTGGGTGCTGGCCGCGATCCTGGCCGGGCGCTATCTGTTCGAACTGCCTTCGGCCACGATCCTGCAGTTCGTCATCACCGGACTGTTCATCAGCGGCCCGCTCAACGCGCTGTTCGATCTCGGTGCCCAGGTCGGCAGCGCATCGGCGAGCGTACGCCACCTGCGCGAAGTGGGATTGGACGATGCGCCGTCCGCGCCGCCAGCGGCAGCGGTCGCCGCCGCACCGGCCAGCATGGCGCCGACGTGGACCACGCTGTGCCTGGAGCAGGTGGTCTATCGCTATGCCGGCGACAACGGCGATCACTTTCAGTTCGGCCCCGTGGACCTCACCCTGCGGCGCGGCGAAACGGTGTTCGTCACCGGCGGCAACGGCAGCGGCAAATCGACCCTGCTGCTGCTGCTCAGCGGTCTGCTGAGCCCCAGCGAGGGACGCATTCTCGTCGATGGACAGGAACTGGGGACCAGTCTGGCGCTGGCCAGCTACCGGGCGATGTTCAGCGCGGTGTTCTTCGACTTCATGCTGTTCGAGCACGCCATCGGGGCCGACGCGGCGCCGGCCGATCCGGCACAGGTGCACGCCTGGCTGGAGCGCGTGGACCTTGCCGCCAAGGTCGGTTTCGACCAGGCGGCGGGCGTGTTCGCCAGCGTGGATCTGTCGCAGGGACAGCGCAAACGCCTGGCCCTGGTGCAGGCCTGCCTGGACGACCGCGAGGTCATGATCTTCGACGAACTCACCGCCGACCAGGACCAGGCGTTTCGGGAGCGTTTCTACACCGTCTTGTTGCCCGAGTTGCGCGCGCGCGGCAAGACACTGGTGCTGGTGACCCACGACCAGGGTTACCGGCACCTGGCCGACCATGTGCTGACGCTGGACTACGGGCATCTGGTTGGGCCGGAGCCGACACGCAAAGCGCAGTGCCCTGCGGATCTGCGCGGGCCGGCGCTGGAAGCACTGCAGGTCCCCGGCATGCCGCCGGGGGCCTGATCGAAAGAACAGGGGCGCGTCGAACCTGCGGCCGGCGCCCCGCGCATCGCCCGATGCGTGCAACACGCCGCCACTCATCCCCACCGGAGGACGTACAGATGTCGATCCAAGACGACGAGCAAGACCAGATCTACGTCGTGGTCATCAACCACGAAGAACAATACGCATTGTGGCCGGACTATGCCGACGTGCCGAATGGCTGGTCGGTGGTGTTCGGCCCGAACCCGAAGCAGGCCTGCCTGGACTATGTCAACGAGCACTGGACCGACATGCGTCCGAAGAGCCTGCGCGACGCCATGGCAGCGGCGGGACACTGAGTGCCGCGTTGCCCTCCCTCCTGATGACGGCATGTCGTCGGGAGGGCAGGGCGGCAGGATGGAAAGGCAAAGAGCGGCTGGCCCGCTTGTCCAGGCTCAGGACGAGGGCAGGGTCATGCCCTTCCTCGCGAACAGACGCTCGCAATCGATGCAGCGTGCACGGCAATGGGCAAGGAACCGATCGGCCTCGCGCAGGCCCGGGTGGTTGCCGGACTGGTCGATCGCCAGCACATGATTCAACACGCCGCGCTGCGGCCCTCGATGCGCAAGTGATAGCCGGCCTTGCCCTGGATATCCAGATCGTTGTGCTTGCCGAGCAAGGGCAATGCGGTAATCGCCCCATCTGCCAACGCAATGCGTTCGAACTCGTGCAGCGCGATGACCCGCTCGAACCCGAGCGCCTGCGGCATCAGCTTCAGCGACGGGTCCTGCAGGCGCCGGCCGGCGCTATGCGGCACGACCAGGGGACCGATCCGATTGCGCAGCCGCAGCAAGGTCTCCGGACGGATACGGGCGTTGTGGCCATGGTTGATCAACACGTAGTCGATGCGCTCGGGCAGATAGGCCAGGGTGTAGCGGGGCAGGGCACACCTGCGGCGGGCGGACGATGACGCTGCGCCGGCAGCGCAGCGTCGAACAACGTCGCAAATCCTGTGCACTGCGCCGCGACGATTCCAAGTAACTGGCCCAATTCCTCGATCACGAAGCGCCGGGTCGCGCGCCGCCTGGGCGTGCTGCTCGGGGCCGGCGCGCCACGGCATTGGCGCGCAGTGTCTCGGACATGGGTTGTGCGTGGGTTAGAGCGTGATCTCGCAGCGGCCGAACAGCAGTTCGGCATGGCGTCCTTTCGCGCGTGCGGTCGTCTCCAACTGGCGCGCCTCGCGGAACTGCGGCAGATCTTCGGAATACAGAATGCTGGTGATGTGCGTGACCCAGGGTTCGGCGCCCATGGCGTAGACGTAGAGCCGTTCGGGCAGGAAGAAGTCCTGCAACGCGCTGGCCAGCGCGCTGTCGCAGCCATCCAGGCGGCGCGACTGGTCCTCGCCCCGGGTCAACATCTTCTGCAGCAGCGGGCCGTACAGCCACGTCGCCGGCGCACCGACGCATTCCATCCCCAGGAACATGCAGTCGATCTTCGGGAACAGCGCCTTCAGTTGCGCGTAGCACTCCACCATCGGCGGACGCGAATCGGCGAACAGCACGCACACCTTGCCGTCCAGTTCCACCGCATGGACCAGTTTGGCGCGGATATCCAGGTCGGCATGTTCGCCATAGAACGGCGCGCCGACGATTCTTCCCTGCGGGAAACGCAGTTCCTCGTAGTCGGCCAGTTCCACCACGTTGGCGAAGCCGCATTGCTCCAGGCACAGCTTCAGCGAAATGTCCTGCAAGTCGCCGCCGCCGGCGCGTCCCACCACCACGGTGCCGACGCGGTGGCGAATCCGCAGCAGCGCTTCCATCACCACGTGATCCTGGTGCGGATGGGTGATCAGCAGATAGTCGATCTTGGCCGGCAGATCGTCGAAGGTGAAATGGTCGATGGCGCATTCGCCCGGATAGCTGATCAGCGGATCGATCAGGATGCTGACCCCGGCGCCTTCGATCAGCACGCAGGCATGGCCGAAGTAACGCACACGCACGCCCTCCGGTGCCGGGTGTTCGGGCAGCGGCGCATCGGTCAGCAGAGCGAGGGCCTCCGCGCGCGTGGTGCCGGTCGGTGCGTGGCGCAAGATCAGGTCGACGAGGGCATCGGCATCGGGCATGCCGCCGCACAGCTGGTCCCAGAACGGATCGGCGAAGGGCACGCTCAACTCCAGCGAACCGGCTGCCGACGGCAACTGCGGCGTACTCAGTGCGAACGCGCGCTCCTGTTCGCTGACCGGTTCCAGCACTGCGGTCTGCAGACCGGGATCGTAGGCGCTGCTGGCGTAGAACTGGCGCTCCATGAAACGCACGCCGGGCTGCTTGCTGACATCGTAGAAGATCTCCAGCTTGTCGCGGATCAGCGGATCGATCTTGCCGTACAACCCAGCCAGGCCGGCGCCCTTGGCTTCGCTGTGCAGCAATTGGTAAAGCGCGGCGATCGCCTCGGCGGTGCGCAGCTGGGGCGCGCAGCGTTGCAGGGTTTGATCGCGAAGCTTGCGGATATCGGCGACATCGCCGGCATGGTCGATGAAAGGGCCGCCACGCATGTCAGGCTCGCGCAGTGCCGCACGGTGCTGTTCCGGATCCTCCAGGAACGACTCCATCATCGCCAGATGCGAGTGTTCGGTATACAGACCGAAGGTGAGCGGCGAGATCAGATACGGATGGGCGAACCAGCCATTGATACGCGGAAGCAGGCGGACGTGTTCGGACAGCCTGAAGCAGGGGGATGTCATTAGGGTAGCGACCATGCAGGGCATAGCGATGATGAATCGCAGTCTGTGACCCAGGCGGGACTGACGCTTGCTTGATCGTGGCAACGACTTGCCGCAGCGCGCCAATGCGCGGCAGATCTATATCCAAAGGCGAGTGCGTCCCTGAAAATAGCGATCGCCCAGGCAAGACACCCCAACGTTTAATGATAAAGAGGACATATGCTCAAATATTCCCCGTTATTTGAAAACAGAAAGGGGCCAGCCATCATCTCACCGACGGGCGGGCGGCACTCGCTGCTTGATGTCATCGTTCCCGACATGCCGCGCTACCGGCAGGAACTCAACGAACACGGTGCCATTCTCTTGCGTGGCTTCGAGGTCTCGGAAATAAAACAATTCGATGAATTTGTCGAAAGCGTATCGCGACAACAGTATAAATACGTCTATCGGTCCACGCCAAGGACCGAGATAACGCACCGGATATCCACCGCAACGAACTATCCAGCGCGCCTTGAAATTCCGATGCACAATGAATGCGCGTACCACACGACGTGGCCACTGCTATTGGCGTTTTGCTGCATCGAAGCGCCGACTGAAGGCGGACAAACCCCGATCGCCCCCATGGGCGAGGTGTCCCGAAACATTGGCCAGGAACTGATCGAGCGAATGGAAGAAAAGGGGGTCGAATATATCCGCCATTACCACCCGAACATCGATCTTTCCTGGGAAACCGTATTCCAAACAGAAGATCGATCGAAGGTCGACGAATATTGCGCTCATAACGGCATCTCCTGCCATTGGAGCGCCGACGGCTTGCTTCGCACCTCGAATCGGGCGCAAGGCATCGCTTTCCATCCCGCCACTTCTGAGAAAGTCTTCTTCAATCAGGCTCATCTGTTCCATGTCTCCAGCCTGGGGCACGCACAGTCCCAAGCAATGATGAACATGTTTGGCGCCGACAAGCTGCCAAGGCATGCGCGCTTCGGCGACGGCACGGAAATCTCCGAGCATGATCTGCGGCGGATCCAACAGGCTTTCTCTAGCGAGGCTCTTCTGTTTCGTTGGCAGCCTGGCGATGTCTTGCTGCTCGATAACATGAAATTCGCCCACGGGCGCAAGCCGTACAAGGGATCTCGTGCCGTGTTCGCGGCGTTGATGGAGCCTAGTCGGTAATTCTCGCGGTCTTTTCAGCGCCGTGTTCATCCGGCACTGCTGCTAAGCCGTGAGATGCCGCTCCGGTTGCCGGGCCTTCTAACGCCGTCAGCTGGCCGCGCAGCTGGCGTTCTGGTACCCGTTCGCCGAACGGCGCCACCACATCCCGACCAGCCAGCCGCTAAGTGGTTGTCGATGGCATGCCAAGCGGGCGCCTTCAGGGCGATGCCCGGGCGCCGGGGACTACTCGGTGCGCGGCGCCTTGTAGTCCTGGCCCGGCTGCAGCGTGGTGACGTAGGGGCCGTTCCAGTCGCGGTCGAAGATGTGCGTCAGCGTCTCGGCTGGGCCCTTGCCCTTGACGAACACCGAGGCGTCCACCGCGGTGTTGAAGTAGCTCCATTCCCAGTTACCGGTGCCGATGAAGCTGCTGCGGTCGTCGGCCACCGCGTACTTGGCGTGCTCGACGCGCGCATATGGAATGAAGCCTTCCGGCGCCGGCGGCAGGCTGCTGAACTTCACCGTGATGTTCGGGAGTACCGCCAGGCTTTTCAGATACGCCTGCATCGGTTCGCGCAGCGCCCAGTCGGCGACGATGATGTGCACCTGCACACCGCGCGCCGCGGCATCGCGCATGGCGCTGTCGACCGGCGCCCACCAGCCCTCGGGCCCGAAGCTGCGGATCGCCGAGAGCGTCATCACCTGGATGCGTAACGCATGCTGGCTGGAGCGGATCATGTCGACCAGGGCCGGCTCCTCGGCGGTGACCCACGCGGGTTGCAGCGTCGGCGGGCTGAAGGCAGGGAAGGCGATCAGCGGCGCGTCGCTGCCGGCATCCAGCAGCACCGGATCGCTGGCGGTGGCCGGGGCGAAGTCCGGCGGCTGCACGCCGCGCGCCTGCGCCTTGGCCAGCTTGCCTTCGTCGGCCAGGCGCCAGCTGAAATCGAAGCTGGCGGCGAAGGTTTTGGCGAAGCGTGCATCGTCGATGCGCGCGCCGATCTCGTGGATCTGCTCCAGCGCACGCCAGTCCCAGTTCTGGCTGCCGACGAACACGCTGGCGTCGTCGACGACCATGTACTTGGCGTGCAGCACGCCGCCGGTCAGCGTATCGACCGGCAGCACACGCACCGTGATGCCCGGCACCTTGCCCAGCCAGGCGACGCTGTCCGGGTTCTTGGCCAGGAAGCTGTGGTCGACCAGCAGATGCACCGTCACCCCGGCGCGGGCGCGGGCGGCCAGTGCGTCGAGCACCGGGGTCAGGCCGGTCCCGGGTTTTTCGGAGAGATAGAACGCGGCGATGTCGATGCGGCGCTTGGCACCGTTGATCATCGCCAGCCAGGTCTGCTGCGTGCGCGGCACCCCGGGCTCTCCGTAGACGCTGGCTTCGGGCACGCTTTCGACGATCTGGAATTGCGAGGGCTGCGGCCGGGCCTCGATGCCGGTCGCTGCCGACAGCAGCAGGCAGGTCAGGGCGGCGTGCAGGGAGCGGCGCGCAGCACGCGTGCGGACGGGGGACGAAACAGGCACGTTGGGAGTCCTTGCGATGACGTGGAAAGTGGGCGCCATGCCGGCATGCGCTCGCACGCTGCCGGCGTCGCGGGTACTGGCCCTATCGCACCGGTGGCTGCAGCGCGTCGGCCAGTGCGTGGCGTTGTAACGCATGAGTTCCCGATAGCTCGGTGCGGGCCCGTCCCCAGCCGACAGCGTATCCGAGCCAGTGCGACCCGCGGCGCGACGCCCAGCAGCAGCGGGTCGCCGGCGTGCAACGGTTCAGGCGACGGCGCGGTGGCCGCGGGCGGCGAGGGATGGCTCACGCGCGACCGTCGGCGCGTTCGGCGTGCGCCTGCGCGAACCATTGCAGCACCTGCTGGCGAAGCGGCTCGCCCCAGCAGCGCACGAACTGCTGGGTGTGGTGGTCATGGTGGTCGTTCAGCGCGGCGATGCGTTGCTCGATATAGGCCCGGTGCAGGCTCAGGCCGCATTCGACCTCGATGCAGTGGCGCCAGGCGGCGTAGCTGTCGGGGATGAGGAGAGACATGGGATGTCCTTTGCTTGCGGCGCCAAACGAGGGCATGCGATCCCCGTGCGGTGCGGTCTGATTGTGGCCGGAGGCGAACCGCGGCTGACTGAGGGCAGCGCCAGGCTTGCATCACCTGTTTGCTTTTCAAGTAGTGTAATATTATAACTTAACCAACGTGGTCCGTATGCGACATCCCATTCCGCTGTTCCTGCTGCTCGCCTCGGCCAGCCTGCCCATCGCTGCCAACGCGGTCCGTCATCACGGCCCGCACGTGCACGGCCAGGCCAACCTGGATGTCGCCGTGGATGGCACCGCCTTGGACGTTCAACTCAGCGCGCCGGGCATCGGCATCCTCGATTTCGAGCATCCGGCGCGCGATGCCGACGAGCGCCAGCGCCTGGACGCCGCGATCGCCACGCTGCGCGGTGCCCGCTGGCTACAGTTCCCGGTCGCTGCGGCCTGTTCGCTGCGCAGTGCGCAGGTGAACACCGAAGGCTATGACGTGGCGATGGCGGATCCGGACGAACCCGGCCATAACCATGCCGAGTTCCACGCCCACTACGCGTTCCAGTGCACGCATCCGGCCCGGCTCGATCACCTGCAGGTGCTGCTGCCGCAGCGCTTCGCAGGGCTGCACAAGGTGGTGGTGAACGTCGCCACCGCGGCAGGCCAGGACCGCACCGAGGCGGTGGCCGGGCAGACCCGGGTGAACCTGCCGGGATGAGCCTGCACCACGTCGTCGAACTGCGTGATGTGCGCTTCGGCTATCCCGGCGCCGCCGCACCGGTGCTGGAGATTGCCGCGTTCGCGCTGCCGCGCGGGCAGCAGTTGTTGCTGCGCGGCGCCAGTGGATCGGGAAAGAGCACCTTGCTGGCGCTGATCGCCGGTGTGCTGCAGCCCGATGCCGGTTATGTGCGCGTCGCCGGGCAGGACCTGGCGGCGTTGCGCAAGGCGGCGCGCGACCGTTTCCGCGCCGACCACTGCGGCGTGGTGTTCCAGCAGTTCAACCTGCTGCCGTTCCTGAGCGCGCGCGACAACATCGCACTGGGCCTGCAGTTCTCCGCGCGCCGCGGCCGGCTGGCGACCGGCACGCAGGCGCTGGACGCGGAGATCGAACGGCTGATGGCCGCGCTGGGACTGGACGTGGCGGCGCTGTGGTCGCGGCCGGCCAGCCGCCTCAGCGTCGGCCAGCAGCAGCGGGTGGCCGCCGCGCGCGCGTTGATCGCGCGGCCGCCGTTGCTGCTCGCCGACGAGCCGACCTCGGCGCTCGATCCGGTCGCGGCGCAGGCCTTCCTGCAGTTGCTGTTCGCCGAATGCCGGCATGGCGGCACCAGTTCGATCGTGGTCAGCCACGATCCGTCGATCGCGCCGCTGTTCGACGCCCAGGCCGACCTGGCCACGATCAACCGCGCCAGCGCCGGGGGTGCGCGATGACCCTGTTGAAGCTGGCCCTGGCCAGCCTACGCAGCCGGCGCCTGGGCGTGGCGTTGACCGTGCTGGTGATCACCCTGAGCGTGACCCTGCTGCTGGGCGTGGAGCGCATCCGCGCGCAGGCGCACGAGGGCTTCGCCAGCACGGTGTCGGGCACCGACCTGATCGTCGGCGCGCGCTCGGGGCCGGTGAACCTGTTGCTGTATTCCGTGTTCCACATCGGCGACGCCACCAACAACGTGTCGTGGAAGAGCTACCAGGACCTGACCGCGATGCCCGAAGTGAAGTGGGCGGTGCCGCTGTCGCTCGGCGATTCATATCGCGGCTACCGGGTGGTCGGCACCAGCACCGGATTCTTCGCGCACTACCACTACGGCGCGCGGCATGCGCTGGCGTTCGCGCAGGGCAGGGCGTTCGACGATCTCTACGATGCGGTGATCGGCGCCGACGTGGCCGCCGCGCTTAGCCGCCACGTCGGCGACGAGATCGTGCTGACACATGGCACCGGACGGATCGGTCTGGCCACCCACGCCGACAAGCCGTTCCGCATCGTCGGTGTCCTGCGCCGCACCGGCACGCCGGTGGACTCCAGCGTGCTTGTGTCGCTGCAGGCGATCGAGGCGATCCATATCGACTGGCATTCCGGCGTGCGCCTGCCAGGCCGGCACGTCAGCGCCGAGCAGGCGCGGGCGATGGACCTGACCCCGGACAACATCACCGCCTTCATGCTCGGTCTGAAGACCCGCATCGCCACCTTCTCGGTGCAGCGGCAGATCAACGAATACCCGGAGGAGGCGATGCTGGCGATCATGCCGGGCGTGACCCTGCAGCAGCTGTGGAGCACGCTGGGCACCGCCGAAGGCGCGCTGCGCATGATCGCCTCGCTGGTCGTGCTGCTCGGCCTGGTGTCGATGGTCGCGCTGCTGGTGGCCACGCTGCAGGAGCGCCGGCGCGAGATGGCGATCCTGCGCGCGGTCGGCGCGCGGCCGCGCGACATCGCCTGGCTGCTGCTGTTCGAGGCCGGCCTGGTCACCGTGGTGTCGTGCGCACTGGCGCTGCTGGTGGTGAGCGCGGCCAGCTGGCTGGCGCGCGGCTGGGTGCTCGACCATTTCGGTCTGGCGATCAACCGCATCGCGCCCAGCGCGGTGGAATGGGGCTGGCTTGGCTGCGTGCTGCTGGCCGGCGTGCTCGCCGGCATCGTGCCGGCCCTGCTGGCCTATCGCCGCACCTTGGCCGATGGCCTGTCGCCGGAGCTGTGACCATGCGCCGCTGGATGCTTCCGTTACTGGCGCTCGCACTGCTGTGCGGCTGCGGCCGCCAACCCGCCAACCCAAAGGCGCAGGAGGCGCCGGCGGCGCAGCCGGCGCCGGTCGCCGATGTGCCGATCGACCCGCCACTGGGCGAGCCCGACGCCGACGGCTACCGCGAGCTGGACTGGACCGCGATGCTGCCGCCCGCCGACCTGCAGGCAATGGAAAACGGCGGTGAACCGCAGGTCGACCACAGCGGCAATCATGCGATGCCGCAGACCGGCACCTACCACACGGTGGCGGCGGTGCTGGCGCGCAAGGTGCGGCTGCCGGGCTACGTGGTGCCGCTGGACAGCGACGACGCCGGCCGCGTGCGCGAGTTCCTGTTCGTGCCGTACTACGGCGCCTGCATCCACGTGCCGCCGCCACCGCCGAACCAGATCGTGCATGTGCGCCTGGACACCCCGATCGACCCGCCCGACATGTACAGCCCGTTCTATCTGTCCGGCCAGTTGCGTGCCGAGACCCTCCACGGCGAACTCGCCGGCACCGCCTACACGATGGAGCAGGCCCGTCTGCATCCCTATGAAAAAGATTGATCGCCATCTAGCGCTGGCCGCGGTGCTGTGCCTGCTGGCCGCCTGCCACGGTAACGACGGGCAGCCTGGCACGAGATCGGAACCGTCGGCCGCACCAGCGAACGCGACTGCTGCGGCCAACGGTGTCGCCGACACGGTGGAGCGCTGGGAACAACTGGCGCCGGCCAACGACATCTACCAGCGCCCGCCGCCGCGCATCAGTGCCGGCTGGAGAGGGGACACCACCGCGATGGACCAGGCGGCCGGCGACGATGGCCCCTCGATGGTCAACGGCATGCCGATCGACCACTCCGGCACCCAGCGCGCCGCGCAGTTCGGTTCGTCGGAAGTGGTGAAGGCGTTGGAAGGCAAACGCTTCGCCCTGGACGGCTACGTGGTGCCGCTGGAAAGCGACGACCAGGGCAAGGTCAGCGAACTGCTGTTCGTGCCGTTCTATGGCGCCTGCATCCACGTGCCGCCGCCGCCACCGAATCAGATCCTGCACGTCGTGCTGCGCACGCCGATCGACGTGCCGGAGCTGTGGGACCCGTTCCATCTGCAGGGGCGGCTGCATCTGGCCAGCTTCAAGGCGCATATCGCCAATGCGACCTATGACGCCGAGGACGCGTCGATCACCCCAGTGAAGGGCTGAGGGCGCGGACCGATGCGGTCGACGTCGCCAAGCATGCGTTGGATCGCGCTCGCCGCCTGCGCGCTCGCCGTCGCTGGCGGCTTGCTGCTGGCGTTGCGCGCACACCGGCAAGCGGGACCGACGTCGGGCGCAGCGACCGCAGCCGTCCACACGCCGGTCGCCCCCGCATTCCATGTCGCGCCGTTGCCCGACGATGCGGCCGGCAAGCGCATCGCCACGCTGCTGCACAGCGATGCCGCATTCGCGCGCGACGTGGCGTTCCTGCTTGCGGCCAGCGTGCGCGAGCGCTGCGCGCCGGCACATGCCGGCGAGCTGGCGAAAATGGCCAACCGCGCACGCCTGCCGGTGCTGGCCGCGACGTCCGAGGTGACTGCGCGCGAGCAGGACCTGGACCAGCCGATCTACCAGGCGATCCAGCGCATCGCCGCTGCCGCACCGTGCGGGCGCCCGCTCGACCTGGCGGCGACCGGCCTGCCGCTGCAACTGGATCCGGAGCGCTACTCGGCGGCGTTCCCCGACAGCTATTACCAGCCGACGCTGGACACGGTACCGCACGAGTACGCCGGCCAGCCGCTGGGCGTACGCGCCGCACAGGAATGCCAGTCGATCGCCTATGCCGTGCTGCCGCTGGGCCGCAATGGCTGGCAGTGCAGGGCGCTCTGGGCCGGCACGCGCCCGCGGATCGTCAAGGCCTGCGAACAGGCCCGCAGCGAAAGCGGGCTGCACGCTGGCGAAGCGATTCCGCCCGAGGTCGCCAACCGGTTGACGCCGGTGGTGGCCAGCATGCTGGACAAGCTGCCAGAGTCCTGCCGCTGAGGGCTGTTGCTGCTGTTGCTGCGAACGGCAGGAGTTGGCCAGGACAGAAGCTCGTGGAGCGAGTGGATTAGGAGGCGTTATCAGGGGTAACGAGGACGCGCGAACTGGGCCACGGTGGGAAGTCCGGAAACGCGATCGGAAGTGCACGGTGAGTATTTCTGTTCCTCAACGCCCTCGAGGCCAGGCTGATTGGACGCGATATTCCAGCCGAGATCCTTCCGTCAGGGCACCTGACCTCCAGCAAGCGCATGGTGCGCGAAAGAGACATGCCGCGTTAGCAGCCGGGCGTCTTGTCCTGCGCCGGGAGGGGCAACTGCAGGGCCGAGGCCGGACTGGCGAGCAGACTGCACGATTGGAAGTAGCCCATGACCGTTCCTACGCTGCGATGCTCGGTCATGGCCATCACATCTCCCAGCGGAACGCCCTGGCGTCCGGCTTCGGTCGCGTAGCCGGCGCGCAGGCTATGGGCGCCCAATCGCCTGACAAACCCGCCAACCCCGTGCGACGCTTGACCATCCGCGCCACGTGGTCAGCACTCAGCGCACGCTGGCCCACGCAGTTGCCGCGATGTAACCGCCGGAAGAGCGGGCCAGAGGTGATCTGGCTTTGGTCGAGCCAGGCCTGGAGTGCCGCGGCGGCCTCGCCGCGCAGAGGCTTTTCGCGCTTAAGGTGTTGCCCAGGCGATACAGCCAGGTATTCGGGTCCAGCTGGCGAAGATCTTCGCCCCTCAGACCGACCAGCTCCGAGCGCTGCCGGCCGCCGCCACTCCAGCCCAGCAGCAGGAGCGCGCAATCGCGGGTCCCGCGTAGGCCATCGGTACAGGTGGCCAGCATGGACGCCAAGGGCTCTGCGACCACGGCGGTTTTCTTGCGTGCCATGGTGCCGGCGCGGGCCTGCGCCTTGCGCACTGTCCAGCAGCGCCTTGAGCGCGCTGGAGTTGGTGGGACTGGTCCAGCCTTAGGGCTACATGGTCCGTCACGAATTGGAGCACGACTGGTTCTGACAGGGCGCTGGCGCCCATGAGCCGGCCAAAGCGCAGCTGATACCAGGCCTGCCAGTAGCGCATGGCGCCGGCGTAGCTGCGGCGTGTGTCTCGGCGACGCCGGCTTCCAGGAAGGCGGCTATCAGGGTGCGGGGGACTTTTGCCAGCTGCAGGGGGGCAGCGTGGGCACGCGCGCAGCCGCGCTTGCGATAGTATTATTGGGTACGTTCACCGTATCTTCTTTGAGCAATAATACATCTAAAGTCGGATAATCATCATTTATCATACCCTATTCATGACTGGAGGCAGCCCTTACCCGGCGGAGTTCCTGAAACCGAGGTCTTTGCCGCCGCCGACCGGGGCCTGGCCCGCGGCGAACGCCCTACCGCGCCAGGCCCACAAGGAGATCGCTGGACACTTGGAAAGTGCACAGATTGAGCAGGCAAGATGAATGTCCCAGATCCAGGCTCTGGAAGACCGAGCTAGTACTGAGATTGATAGAGCCAGACAAGAGACAAATGCCACAAATGCGAAAGTGAAGATGGAGGCGGTAAGCCACGCTGAGCGTGAGGCAGAGTTGCATGCAGCGCTGCTTGATGCGCAGCAAGGGCTTTCCGAACTCAAAGGTCGACTTGATGCGCTTTCAGACCAACGCCCCACGAATGGTAGTACTACCGCTCCGAAGTAAAGGAAAGCTAAAAATAATGTGGGAACTCCCAGCAGGTGATTGGTTTTTAGCCATAAATTATAATTTTCACTGAAACGGATAACATTAAGCGGATGGAACTGACACCCAAATGAAAAACCCAGAATCCACTCTTGGCTCGATCAAATATAGAAATCGCGTCAGAGGCCTACTAAGTAATACACGACAGAGGGGCTTTGGCATCGATGATCGGGTGCGAAGTGATAGGCTTAAAGTATCTATGCGCGCCATTCTTTTGGAGGCACGCACAACCATACCTCATGGCCACTATGACGAACACCTCAAGTGGCTTTATAGCCAAGTCCCACATACGCCTGGAAGCTCGCCGCTATTTCTCGGGACAGGCTTGACTTATACCAACATTCCATCTACCAGAACTGACATTGCGACAGAGCTTAGCTGGGTTTCAATGCGCTTGGTTTCAGCCGCAGATACCTTAAATAAACATCTATCGCTGCGACAGGAGATTTCACTTGCCCTTCTCGAAAATGACGAGCAAACAGTCTCCAAGTGTTTTGACGAAGTTTTAAATTCAGTTGGTGACTCGCATTGGTACATCTCCACCAAACTATCCGCCTTACAAACGCTCGGCGGGCTGACGGCGCAGAAAGAATTTCTCTCGGATTTACGTGAAAAGGCTAAGCGCGGAATAACTGCAGTTTATGCTTATCACGTTAGCATTAGGAATGAGCCTAGTGCATCTCTAGCATGGTTCATTAATGATATAAGAAGCCGGCGCTTTTCTACGAAAAACCCGGAACACCGCACCTACCTCCGTTTCACCCTTCTGGGCGAAGTGCCAGACAGCTTTGAGAAGATAAGCGACATACTGAGGGTTGAGCAAAGCCACAGTGATGTCGACGTCTATGAAACATCCATATCTCTCTTGCAAAGCCTTTCTTTACGGGCTTTACCAATAGAAATCAATAATTCTTGCAAGTCATTTATAGAGGTTATTCGCGGCTCTATATTTGACCCTAGAATCGAAAAGCTTGCTTTGCAGTTCGGACTAACTGTAAACCCAGGCGCAATACCGAAAGCAAACGAGCAGTTGATCCTAGATTTTCTTGACGGGAGCAACAGTAAGCCTGAATGTCCTGATTCAAGAAGCCTCACTGATGATCCTGCATACGTCTTATGGTACTCGATCAAAGATGCCTTCACTAAGCGAGACACCCACGGATCGCCTGAAGCCGGACCTAGCGAAAGCCTTCTTCAGAAGGTTCTCGCTAACTTCCAGCAACTGTCCGCACGCGGAGACGAATTCACTGCTGCAAAAACCTGGCTTGCGAAAGAGGGCAGAAATCTTGAAGGCCTGCCGTTCGGCCGCTTCTTAGCATTGCTAAGTACTGCAGCCAATCGACGGACATTATTCAAGCTTGCTGAGAATCTTGCTCCCGCATCCTTGGGAGTCAACTCATTCGGCATACTCGACATAATTAATTTAAGAATAAATTCTCGAACAGATGCCGGATATGAACCAGCGGATGATTTGGAACTATTTGCTGCTTGCTTGGCTGGATCAAACCATGTCGCGTCGGATCAGTGGACCTCAGCCGCAGCTGGTCTAGCATCTTTGAAGAGAGACTCGTTCGATCAAGACTTCTCCAAGTCTGAGGAATTTGCAGCAGAACTGATAGCAGCCAACAGCGATGCATCAAAGAGTTGGTCAAAAGTTGTTAGTTTAGAAATTTTTAAGCAGGACTACCGTTATGAAGATTCGTTAAGCCTCGTTGGACAGTGGGCAAGCGGACTGAGCCCACAAGGAGCGGAGCTGCCTATTGATAGTGCTCTGGAAAGCCTAGGGGCGTCACATATTACAAAATTTGGCGGAGTCATAACTACGCCAATTGCTTTAGATGCATGGCGTGCAGAAGGGGACCATGAAAATAAGCAAACCCTGCTCCGAATGGCATTCAATAAATTTATGAAGTCATCGGGTTATACGCACCCGTCCAGCATTCCCATTGATGTTATACGCTCCTCGCCAGGGGAATACGCATATTTTCTTGGGAAAATATGCGTGCCAAACATAATGGATATGAACCCAGCATTCAAATCCAGCCACCAGCTTTTAGTTGAGCGCAGCAAGATATGTGCATTATTGCGAAATGAAGATTCAGCGAATCAAGTGCAATATGACGAGCAGCTCGTTACAATAACTCAAACCCTCAGTATCTGGGAGGGGCTCAAGCTCGTCGATGGAAGTAGAATTCATGTTGATGAGCGGGGCTTTACTGAGGCTGTTCTCAGCGAGCTAAGTGGGACATTTGATCGCTATGCAACGCTCGTCAAAGCCGGCGTGGGCGTAGCGGACGACTACGACGTGGTCTTGCGTAACTTGATCAGGCAAGAAGGCTACGCTGAAGGGCTTGCTGTTCCCGATAATGAAGCTGATGAGCTACTTGTTCGAATGGTTATTCGGATGAAGGAAATGTTTCTAGGCAATAACATATATGGTTTAAATGGCTATGTAAGCAAACGCATCCGACACGGATCACTTATTGGCCATTTGCGTGGCCCTGTAACTAGGCACAAGGTGATCACACAACGTAGCAACAATAAGTCCGAGTACGAGAGAAACCACTACTGGCTCCATCAACTAACATCTAACGATGTAGATGCTGTTGAAAAGCTCGCCGCCGCTATGAGCGACTTTTCCCGCATGTTTGATAGAGAGCTGTTGCAGCTTAAAGACGAGAAGCTTCAAATAAAGCGCGACAAAAGCGCCGACGGGGTCCTAGACTTTCCATTGACCGCCGCCACTCTTCATGTGATTCGCAGTTCGCTAAAGACTGATCTTTCTCTTGATGGATTAGTGAAGGGTGCGCTTGTCCTATTCTGGACGCTTCTTAGACCAGCATTGGAAGAGGCCCAAGACCTTGTCAAGAATCGCTTTCAAAGAAAGGCCTCCGAGCTATTCAATAGACTTCAAGGTAATGCTCACACTCTAATTAAAGATGATGAAATCTATCCGCATTTCGTAAATGCTATTCGCCAAGCCTCTGAAGAGACACAAGTGCAGATCGCAACCGTGGCTGGCTGGTTCGACAGATCTGGCGTAGACGATCACCACAAAACATACAGCCTTGAAGATGCGGTTCAAATCAGCATTGAGTCTGCGAAAAAGGCCTTTCCTGATTTCGACCCATACGTGGTCAAGAGATGCGATCCAGTTGTCATGCCGGGACCCGCGCTACAGCTTATCGCTGACGTGTTGCTCATCGCAGTCGGCAACATTCACGAGCACTCAGGCTTAGGCAAAGATCCCGCCATTGAAATCACAGGCAAGATCGATAGTACGAGAGATACGGCAACATTCATCGTTGAGAGCAATGTCGCAGAAGGTGTTAGAAATGACTCTAGTGAAGCAAACCTTCATCGAATTCGAGAAAAAATTCTGAGGAGAGATTTCGAGCTCGCTGCGACGGAGGGAAACAGCGGCTTCCTGAAACTAGGAGCGATGGTATACCAGTCAGATTCCGGAAACTTGGAATTTGGCTTTACAGACGCAGGCTTCCGTGTCGAAATAACAATGTCGTTCATCATTGATCATGACGCATCCGAGGAAGCCAATGGTTAATATATTGATCTCAGAAGATGACGATCCTAAGTACATACAGATTCGAGAGCATTTGGAAAGTTTCCTTTTCAGCTGCACTGTTCAGGTAAAGAGATCCGCCAACACCACGTTGGAAGCATTGAGGGAAAATGCTCCTGACCTTCTAATATTAGACATGTCACTGCCCACTTATGAAATTGCTCCAGGCGAGCAGGGTGGGCGGCCCCAAGACTTTGGAGGGCTGGCGGTAATGGACTTCATGGAGTTCGAGGAACTCAAGGTGCCAGTTATCATAGTCACACAATACGGTGCATTTGCCAGAGGGTCTGGTGACAACATGACCCTAGAGGAGCTAGCCGAAAAGGCATCTTTTGATCATCCCGACCTTTTCGCCGGGCTTGTTTATTACAACCTGGTTATGAACGACTGGAAGTCCGACCTACGAGACAAGGTCTGTAAGGTTCTTGAAAGGATAGATAAACAGTGAAAATTTTGTTCGTTGACGATGACCCTTCTAAAGCAAAGCAGCTTGCCCCAGTTTTGGCCCAATGCGGTGTGGAGAATTTAGATATCTTCTTCGCTTACGACGCGATGCAAGCAAGAGACTTCGTCCAAAATTCCTTCTTTGACCTTTTGATTCTTGATTTGATGCTCCCAGCTGGCGCATTTTCTGAGCCGGACGTGAAGCATGCCGTGAGCTTTCTGAGCGATTTAGTGGTCGGTTCTGAATACATCAAGCCGAGACTTATACTCGGCATCACTAGGGACAAAAATGCTCAAATAGAAGCTGAGCCAATTTTTGCAGAGCATCTGATGAACATCGTCATTGCCGATGAAACTAGCAATCTGTGGATGGCCCAGGTAATTAACTGCGTCAAATATCTGAATTCGTCTGAGGCGATTGCTGTTCAGCGCAGGGAGTACCAAACAGACGTTGCGATCGTATGTGCTCTAGCTTCACCAGAAATGGAGGCGATTTTCTCTGCTGGTTGGGACTGGCAACCGGAGGAGCCAATCGATCGTACTACGATGGTTAGAAGAGCCACTTTCCAGAGCCAAGGAAAAAATTTCACCGCGGTCTGTGCCTCGGCACCCCGGATGGGACTCACGGCTACAGCAATCTTATCGACTCGCCTGATTGAGCTTACTAGACCAAGATTTCTTGTAATGGCAGGAATTTGCGCCGGTATAGAGGATAAGACCTCTCTAGGCGATGTAATTTTCGCAGACCCCTCTTGGGACTACCAAAGTGGAAAGCACTCTACTGACGAGAATGGCGCGTCATTCTTCTCTATGGCTCCCCATCAATTGGCAGCATCTGAGACTGTCAGGTCAAGAGTGGAAATTCTTCGTCGTGACAAGCAATTGTGGAGAGCGATCCAAGATGGTTGGCCAGCTAAGAGCTACGGTAATCTTAAGCTACATATTGGCCCGTTGGCATCTGGATCTGCCGTTATTGCAGATCAATCGCTTGTTGACGTGATCAAAATGCAGCAAAGGCAATTGCTCGGTATCGAAATGGAGGCATATGCAGTCCTGGCAGCAGCTCAGTCTGCTGATCATCCCAAGCCAACCGCCTTCGTTATGAAGTCTGTCTGTGATTTCGCAAATCACAAAAAAGACGATGATGCTCAGTTATACGCAGCCTATACCAGCGCAATGGCTACGAAGCACTTCCTAGAAAGATATACGAGCGAAATGTATGACTTTAGAGACTAACTGGGTTTGGAACACTTCGCCAGGCAGTGGAAACCGAGCAAGCCGGGCTTGCGGAACGGGAAGGTGAGCGAGCCATATACGCCCAGGAAGCAAAGCGGAGGTTACGTAGGTCGCGGTGACAACGAGCGCGAAATCGGGTACGCGGATGCATGGTTCCCCCTGTTTTAGTGACGCGTCACGGAAATTAAAGGCCTTGAGGATCCTGGATGTAGGTGCGCCAAAACGCTCGGCGTAGCCTTCCGAACGTTCGTACTCCTACTGAAAGCCGGCACCAACCAAGCCAGAAGGAACAGAGCGAGCGGGGCAGGTCAGGAAGGTTTCAAGCTGCGAGCCATGACGACGGCGGAAGCCGGCGAAGGGAGGACGCGGCGGGCCTTTTGCGTTTGACGGTCTTGATCGGCAAACGTGCGCCGCGCCCGCCAACCGCTGACGCTGCAGGCTATCGCGGCGCACTCCGTTGAGGCGAGGGACAGGCAAGCGCCTAGTCGAGGGCGGCGAATAGCGTCTGGGCCAGCACGTCGTCGGAACTGGGCGGACGTTGGGCGCGGTCTTGCGTGCATGCCGTTCTTCGGACAGCGTGGTCCTGAGACTTTGGCCCGTGTTACTACCGACAATGCGTCGACTTGGTCGACCTCAAGGCCCACGCCGGCGCGCGGCAGTGTTCGACCATAGCAGTGGCCACGTGGGTGGGCAAGACGCCGCGCCGCTGGGACATGATGTTGCGGAACTCCTGCGCCTGCAGCACCAGGAGCGACCACCAGACCAGGTCGCTGGAACGCAACTCGCGGCCTTCGGGGTGTCGCCAGGACGTCACCACGCACTTGGAAGCCGGTCCAGTCAGGTCCGATCAGCTTGCCGCCCCTGAGCACGCGCATGAGCTTGTACGCGGTGTAGGGGATCCGGGATCGAGCAGCTTCCCAGTTGGCGACGGTGCGCACGCTGACGCGCAGCAGAGCGGCGCAGTCGCGGATGGTCAGGCCGAGGGTAAACCTGGCGGTGCGGAACCGGTCAGCGTGGTGCTGGATCCGCAAGGGCGATGGCCGGCCGCACCCCCGTTCGGGGACGTGGCCAATTTCGCATAATGTATATTATGTTAAAATCGCCGTGTAGCTGCGTTGGGTTGCTACCGTTCTTGCTGCTCTTGCCCCTGGCAACCCTAAAGTCGGCTCCATCTCGCCTTGCAGGTGGATTGATCGCAGGATAAGGAATACACAGTGGCAAGCCCACCCCGGTCATCGACCAATGGATATCGCCGGCAGCTCTACCGAGGGTCGGCAGCGCAGATAGTTACGCTGCTGATCGAGCGCTTGCTCCCAGCCATTGCCCACTCTGCGGATTACACGACCCTCGGAACATGAGACGCCGGAAGCCTTGGCTTCAGCGGTACCAAGTGCAGGGATATCGAGAAGAACCGAAGATGGCCGAGGACGTCCCCAGGCGCGGGACATGCCGTCCTGCATCGCGAAGTCGACATGCTCGCAATATGCATGTACCCATGGCCGAGGATCGCTAGCAAGAAGCTTGCGACAATCGAGCTTCGGAACCGCAGTGACATTGCGATTCGGGTTCACACGCTCGATGCCACGGCCAGCGGCTGAGCGCGTCTGCGCAGACAAAGCGGACGCCGAAAGCAACAAGAACAGCCCTAAGACACGAACATCCATGCTCACCCCCGTGGCAGAGATGATATGTGAGGAGTGAAGCGCACGCTTAGACAGATGCAACGCCCCGATGTCAGGCGGCATGTACGGCCATCGTTCGCGCCAACACCGCAAGCACCGCCAGATGCCCTACGTAGTAGATGTAGAACGCCCGGCCCGTTCGCGGAATGGTGAAATCGCGGTTCGCCAACAGCGCCACCGCCGGCAATGCCAACAAAGCCCAACCGTTGCCGTTCGACCAGCACAGCGGCCCGAACGCCACGACGAGTGCGGCGATCCGCGCATAGCCGTGTTCAAGCATGTGGCGGAAGCCGTGCCGCGTACCATCCTCGCGTGGCGCCTGCGGCACCGCGCGCAAACGGAACATCCACCAGGCGGCCAGCACCAGGATCAGTCCTGCCCAGTTGTAGTCCACCAACGGCGGCGCTGCCAGGACGCACATGCCGAGCAAGGTCCATTGCCGTTGCTGGATACTCCAGATCACCGCCGCCGCCAGGGCGAAGCTCAGCAGCACGTTGAACGGCACCCAGTAGCCGAACGCCAGTCCACACGCCGGCTGGGCCAGGATTCCCCACAGCAGCAGCCTGCGCACGGACTTGAGTACGTCGGCGCCAGGCTGAGCCAGGTTGTAGGCCATGACCAGGGCGAACAGCGGGAACGCGACACGGCCGAGTTCGGACACGACCGGGAGGTAGCCGTCGTCGAGCACCTTCGCCACGTGATCGCCGGTCATCAGCAGCAAGGCGATCCATTTCAACAGTTCGCGGGCACCGCTGGTCATCGTGTCGTTCAGAACGCCGCTCCTGGCGGCCAGGTGTCCGCCCTGCCCCTACCTTGCGCCATCGCCTGTGATGGGCGATGCGGTGCGTAGGGCGGTGATCCGGCGAGCAGCAGGCGCGCATGCTGTCGAGGCCATGGACGGTAGACGGTTCCGTGCAAGTCGGCAATACGGACGACGGCGTTTCCCGGCGCGGCACGCCATCGCGGATCGCGCCTCGCCGACGACGGCGGTCAGTGTGGCTGTTGCTGCGCCATCGGGAATGGCGCCGATGCCGGGCGGGCCATGTGCAGGCAGCGGTCTGCCACGGCGGACAGGCTGGTCCGGTGCGACACCACGACCAACGCGGTGCGCGGCAGGCGTTGCCGCAGTGTCGACAGCACGTGCTTCTCCGAGACCGCGTCGAGTGCGCTGGTAGCTTCGTCGAGCAAGGCGATCCGCGGCTGCCTGAGGATCACCTGTGCCAGCAGCAAGCGCTGCAGTTCGCCGCCGGAGAGTTTGGCGGCGGCGCTATTCAAGGTGGTGTCCAGGCCCAGGCCCTGCGCGCCAGCCTGCAGGCGTGCGGCCAGGCCGACGTCGCGCAGCGCCTGCCACATCGCCGCTTCGCTGGCGCCAGGCTCGGCCCAGGCGAGGCAGTCGCGCACGGTGTGCTGCCACGGTCGCACGCTCTGACCGACATAGGCGCCATGCCGGACCAACGCACGGTACGCCGCGAAATCCAGCGTTTGCCCATCGCACTGCGCGGCGAACACGTGCGGTTCGACCATGCCGGCGAGCACGTCCATCAGGCTGCTCTTGCCGGCGCCGGAGTGTCCGCAGATCAAGGTCATGCTGCCGGGCGCCAGGATCAGTTCGCCGATCGCAATCGTGGCCAGCGGTGGCGCCAGGCCGATCCGGTGGATCCGCAGCGGGCCCTGTATGGGCGCGGCCGCGTGCGGCGTTGCCAGTATCGCCCTCGCCGTTCCCAGGCCCACATAGTGCTGCCATAACTCCAGTGCCGGTGCCGCCGAGCGCAGTTGCTGGAAGCTCTGCCGGGTCGAAACCAGATATGGCAGCAGCCGTCCCAGCAACAGGCCCACGGTGATCAGCGCGCCGCGGTCGATGCCGTGCCACAAGCCGGCCACCAGCATGATCGCGGCGATGGCGGCGACGGCGCTGAGTTCGAGCAGCAGCCGGCCCGAGGCGACCAGCGCCTGTTGCCGCCAGTAGCCATGGCTGAGGCGGCTGGAGATCGCGTCGTAGCCGCTTTTCTCCAGGTCTTCGCGTTCGAACGAACGCACGTGGCGCAGGCGCCGCGGGAAATCCTCGCTGAGCCAAAACAGCCGGGTCATGTCGGCGACGTACTGGCGGCTGACCCGTGCCTGTTCGTGGCCGGAGATGCGGAACGCGAGCACGGCCAGGCCCAGCAGCGGCGGCAGCGCCAGCACCAGGATCGGCGACACCAGGAAGGCGATGCCCAGGCTGACGCCGGCGGTGATAGCCGCCACCAGCAACTGCAGCAATGCGCTGAAACCTTGGACGATGATCTCGATGTTGTAGGTGAGCACGTTGGCGATTTCCGCCGAGCTGGCGTCGGCAAGCGCCGGCAGCGGCGCGTCGAGCAAGCGCGCGTGCACCATGCGGCGCAGACGCACAGCATGGCCGCTGGCCAGGTCAGCAGCCAGCCGCGCGCCCGTCCAGCGCAGCAGGGCGAAACCGGCGCTGGCGACGACGAAGATCCCAGCCTGGGCGAGGACGCCGTCGGGCAACGCGAGCACGTGGCCGCCGAGCGTGAGTGCATGCCCGGGTTGCACCAGCGGTACCAGGGCGACCGTGGCCACGGCGCCGGCCAGCGCGCAGACCAACGACAGCACGACGTAGACACAGATGCGCATCCGCTCGCCACGATCCAGGGTGGCGATGAAGGTGCGCAGCAGAGGTGGCGCCGCGTCGGGCGCGGTGTGGCTGCGCGCGATCATCGGTGGCGGCCTGGGGACGGCGCCCGTTCTCCGATCAGCACGGCGCGCTGCGACGCGCCTGTATGCGGCGCCAGTGCGAGCACGGCGCCGCGACCGCCCTCGCCTGCGCGCGACGTCTCCATTCTCATGGCCGGCATCCGCTCGCCGCCGCCGCACTCATCGCAGCAACTGCAGCACGGCGTCGACCGAAGCATCCGGATGCGTGCCGCGTTGCAGTTCGTACACGCCCAGCCGCTGCAGCTGGCGTGCGAACAGCGACCATCCCGGTTGCGCGGCGGCGTACGGCTGGTCGGCGGTCAGGCGCTCGAGCACCTCGTGTTCGGCGATGGGGCGCAACAGCTGCTGCGGATCCGCGGCGACTGTACTGGAGACGAACACCGCACCGGCAAGCTGCAACGGTGCGGGCGCAAGGCATGCGCGACCGTTGCGGATATCGACTTCGTACTTGACCGCGCCGCTGCGGCGCCGGATCGTCGGCGCGGCGGCGATCCAGTCGCGGATCTGTTCGTCGACCAACCGCAGCAGATCCGGCCGCAGGTGCAGGAAGTTGCCGATGCCGGTGGCGAGCATGCGCTGCGGCTCGACGAACAGCGCGTCCTCGGCGAGGAACTCCAGCCCGCGCAGCATGCTGTTCAATGCAAGCGTGGACTTGCCCGCACCGCTGGCGCCGAGCAGCAGCACGCCGCGCCCGCCGGCACCGACACAGGCGCCGTGCAGCGGCACCAGGCGCATCGCGCGCGCCGCCAGCACGAATACCGCGAACTCGATCAGTTCGTAACGCACATGATAGGGATGAGCGAGCATGTCTTCCGACACCACCAGCAGCGCCCTGCCCTGGTCCGGCATCAGCACCATGTAGTTGTCGGCGTCGATGACCCCGCACAGCACGCCGGCGCCGGAATGGGTCTGCACCGGCGGCGGCTGCAGCGCGAACACATAGGGTGCGTAGTGGCGCGCGACCAGGTTCAGTTCGATAAGAAAGTCGGCTCCCTCCGGCAACTGGTGCGGCGGTACGCCGCCGAACGCCGCTTCGACCAACTGCAGCAAGGCCTCGCTGTTGCTTTCGAAGCGGAAGCGGCCGCCCAGCAGTTGCTTGCCGAGGACATGGTCGCGCCGCAGCCGGTCGTGGAACGGATCGACGACAACCCCAGCCTGGGGTGCGGCGGTGCCGGCCACAGGCTCCCAGCGTTGCGTGCGCACGGTCGAGAGCTGCATCGGGGATGGGTCCGTGGGGTGGATGCGCGTGAGTGCGTGCAGCGGCCGCAAAGGTTGCGCGAGTCACGCGCGCCGAGGCGGCTGCGCAACGCGCACAACCAAAGACGCCGCGGGCGGCACTTACGGCACGGCCACCTGTGCGCGGCCACTGCTGCATGCGCCGCGGCATCTGTCGCCGGCGCCGAACGAGACCCTTCCGCCGATGCCAAAGATCCAGGTCAGCCACTCCTATTTCCTGCGCTACGATCCCAAGCAATGGGAGCGCGGCAAACCGTATCCGCCGCTGGCCACGCTGCAGGTGGCCACGCTGCTGCGCCGGCACGGGCACGAGGTGACGCTGTTCGACGCGATGCTGGCCGACGGCGTGGAGGACTACCAAGGCTCGCTGCGCGCCGCGCAGCCGGACCTGGTGGTGTTCTACGAGGACAACTTCAATTTCCTGACCAAGATGTGCCTGAGCCGGATGCGCGAGGCCGCCTGCCGGATGATCGCCGAGGCGCGTGCCGGCGGCAGCCGGGTGATCGTGGCCGGCTCCGACGCGTCGGATCATCCCGAAGCGTTCCTGGCCGCCGGCGCGCATGCGGTGCTGATCGGCGAAGGCATCGCGCCGCTGCTGGAACTGGTCGAGCGGCTGCAGCAAACGCCCGACATCGATGCCGCGGCCTGGGTGGCGGACGTGGCCGATGTCGCCACCGCCGCGCTGCCGCAGCTCAAGCGCGCGCAGATCGGCGCGCGGCCGCCGGATCCGCGCCTGTCCGGCCTGGCCGCCTGGGACCTGGTCGATATCGAACGCTACCGGCGCCTGTGGCTGCAGCGGCACGGCTATTTCAGCCTGAACATGGCCGCCTCGCGCGGTTGCCCGTTCCGCTGCAACTGGTGCGCCAAGCCGATCTGGGGCAACCACTACAAGCGTCGCAGCGCGCCGGAAGTAGCCGCGGAAATGATCCACCTCAAGCGCGCCTTCGCCCCCGACCATATCTGGATGGCCGACGACATCTTCGGCTTCCATATCGAATGGGTGGAAGAATTCGCCGCGGTGCTGGCCGCGGCCGATGGCTCGATTCCGTTCACCATCCAGACCCGCGCCGATCTCGGCAGCGAGCGCATGGCCGTCGCGCTGGCCCGCGCCGGCTGCGCCGAGGCGTGGATCGGCGCGGAAAGCGGCAGCCAGCGCATTCTCGACAAGATGACCAAGGGCACCGCGGTGGAGGACGTGATCGCCGCGCGCCAGCGCCTGGGCGCGCACGGCATCCGCGTCGGTTTCTTCCTGCAGCTCGGCTACCTGGACGAGCAACTGGACGACATCCTCGCCACCCGTGCGCTGGTGGCGACGGCGCGCCCGGACGACATCGGCGTCAGCGTGTCGTATCCGCTGCCGGGCACCAAGTTCTACCAGCAGGTGAAGAACCAGCTCGGCCGCAAGACCCATTGGCAGGACAGCGACGACCTGGCGATGATGTTCCATGGCGCCTACGACTCGGAGTTCTACCGGCGGGTGCGCGATCTGCTGCACCGGCAGGTGGACCTGCAGCGCACCGAAGCCACGCGGCCGCCGCAGGACTATGCGCAGGACTGGGCGGCACTGGATGCACAGTGGGACGCATTGATCGCCAGCGAAGGCCAGCACCGCACCGACGCCGCCCTGCCGGCCGCAGCCATCGTCTCCGACCGCCGCATCCCGCTGGCGCAACGCCAATGACCGCGCACGCGCCGCCGCAAGCGCATGCGCCCTCCTCCGCCGATCCCTTTATCGATGCCTTTGCCGAGCGCGCGACGCAGCCTGCGTTGAAGCAGGTCGGCCGCGGCTTGCGGCTGGCGACCGAAACCCTGGCGCGCGAGCTGGCGCGGCCGGGCAACCCGATGCCGCAGTGGAACCGGCTGCAATGGCAACTGGCCGCGGCGGCGACCGCCGCGCACGGCATCGGGCCGTTGCTGAGCCGGCTGTCGGTGTGGCCCGATCGCGACTGGAGCGCGTTCCTGGCCGAGCAGCGCGAGCACGTCGCCCACCGCTACCGGCGTATCGCCGCGCTGCTGGAGCGAATCGATGCGCTGGCACAGGCCGCCGGCGTGGCGATCGTGCCGCTGAAGGGCGCAGCCTTGCACGCACAAGGCCTGTACCTGCCTGGCGACCGGCCGATGGCCGACATCGACCTGTTGGTGCGCGCCGAAGATGCTGCGCAGGTGGGTGCGCTGCTGGAAGAGCTCGGCTATGTGGCCGAGTTCGCGCAGTGGAAGCACCAGACCTTCCGCCCTGCGCAGGCGCAACCCGTCGCCAGCCTGGGTGAGCATCGCGACACGCCGATCAACATCGAGCTGCACCTGCGCATCCAGGAGCGGTTGCCGCTGGCCACCGTCGATATCAGCGAGCGCATATTCCCGCGCGACAGCCGCCCGGGGCTGACCCCCTACCCGTCCAACGGTGCGCTGATGAGCCATCTGCTGCTGCACGCGGCCGGCGGCATCTGCAGCCGCAGCCTGCGCTTGATGCATCTGCACGATATCTCGCTGCTGGCCACGCGGATGAGCGGCAAGGACTGGCGGGTGCTGTGCGATGACGCCGATGGCGCGCCCTGGTGGGCGTTGCCGCCATTGCAGCTGGTGCTGCGCTATTACCGCACGGCGATTCCGAAGGCGGTGCTGGCGCAGTTGCGCGCGCAGTGCCCGCCGCTGCTGCGGCTGATCTCGCGGCGGCTGGACCTGACCCGCGCCTCGTGCTCGCAGCTGTGGCTGCCGGCGCTGCCCGGGATCGAATGGGCGCGCTCGCTCGGCGAGGTCGTGCGCTATCTGCGACAGCGGCTGCAGCCTTCGCAGGAAAGCAAGCAGGAGCGCGCCGACATGATCCGCACCCAGCTTTGGCTGCAGGGCCAATCCTGGGTCGTCCTGCCGCAGCGGCGGCGCGTGCTGCTGCGCCTGCTGCGGCCGGTGCCGCGCATGGATACGCTGTATGCGGTGCGCAGCGCCATGCAGGGGTATGCGGCGCGTTAGGTAGGAGCGGCTTCAGCCGCGACAGGCGCTATCGGTAATGCCTGTCGCGGCTGAAGCCGCTCCTACATTGGATCCGTGCGCTCACGCGCGCTTCGGACACAGCCGCCGGTACAGCGTGTTGAAGCTGCGCACGGTGTGGTCGGCGTCCTCGCGCACCGCGAGGCACTGCGCGGACCAGGCCAGGCGCAGGCGCAGTTCGTCGTCGGCCAGGACCTGGCGCAAGGCTTCGGCCAGGCCGGCCCAGTCGCCGGTCGGCACCGCCAGCGCCGCCGACGGCGCCCATTCCAGCAGGTGCCCTACCCCGGTGCCGACGGTGGGCACGCCGGCTACCGCCGCTTCCAGCAACACCATCGGTCCGGCTTCGTGCAGCGACGACAGCACCAGCAGATCGGCCGCTTCCACCAGCGGGCGCAGTTCGCGCTGGGTCTTGAAACCGAGGAAGCGCACCTGCTGCGACAGCCCGAGTTGCGCGACCAGGCGCTGCATCTCGCCGTCGAGCGTGTCCACGCCGACGATGTCGATCCGGAACGCGACCCCGGCACGCGCCAGCGCCGCCAGTGCGCGCAGCAGCGTCGGCTGGTCCTTGACCCGGTTGAGGCTGGCGACGTGCAGCAGTTGCGCGGTGCCGCCATCGCGGCGGCGCGGCTCGCGCTGCGGCCAGGCGCGCAGGTCCACGCCCAGCGGCACGCGTTCGGCGGCGATGCCCAGCGCCTGCAGGGCATCGACGATCGGCGCGCTGGCCGCGGTGACCGCATCCGCCAGCCGCAGCACCAGCGCCTCGCGCAGCCGTCCCTGCCATTTGCGCCGCCCGCCGTAGCCGATGGCATGCAGCGCGACCAGCTCGCCGCCGGCGATGTGTACCAGGCTCGGCCGCTGCAGCAAGCGCGCGGCGGCCACCGCAATCAGGCTGCAGTGGCCGGAGAAGATCGATTGCACCAGGTCGAACGGCGCCAGGCGATGCTCGGCGCGGATCGCGGCGACCGCGCGCAGGCGGGTGCGGCCGTCGCCGATATTGTGGATGCGCGCGCCGAGCAACTCCCAGCATGCCGGCGCGGGCTCCTGGTGCAGTACGAACACATGCACCTCGTGGCTGCGCGCCAGGCGTTCGATCAGGGTCAGCAGCACCGGAATCACCCGGTACTCGCCGCTGCGATCGACCCCGCCCGGCACCACCAGCGCCAGCTTCATGCTCCGCTCCGCGCGGCTTGCTCCAGTAGTTGCGAGTAGGCGCGCGACCAGCGCCGACCCACCGCCGCGAACGACAGCTGCGCATCGAAATGCGCGCGGATCTGCTCTGGCGACGGCCGTTCGGCGGCGGCATGCACCAGCGCTTCGGCGAGCAGGCCGGCATCGCCGCACGGCCACAGTTCGCCGACGCGGCCGCAGTCGGTGAGCGCACGGAACGACGGGATGTCGGTCAGCACCGGCAGCGTGCCGCAGGCGAAGGCTTCCAGCGCCGCGTAGCCGCAGCTTTCGGCTAGGCTGCCCGACACGAACAGATCCGCCGCGCGCATCAGCGTCTGCACCTGCGCATGGTCGACCTTGCCCAGCAGATGCACGCGCCCGCGCAGGCGCGGATCCTGCTGCACGCGCTGTTGGACCACCTCCAGCAACGGCGCGCTGCCGAACGCGCAGAACAGCTGCAGTCCGGGCAGTCGCGCGGCGGCGCGGGCCACGCCTTCGAGCACGGTCAACGGATCCTTGCCGGCGCTCAGGTGCCCGACCCACAGTACGCAGGGTTCACCATGCAGGCCGCTCTCGCGCCGCGCCTGGGCGCGATCGCCGGGGGTGAAGCGGCAGCTGGATTCGGGAATCGCGAACAGGCGGGTGGACGGTGCGAACAGCCCGGCATGCACGAACGAGCGCGCCAGATCGAGCGAGGTGAAGGCGATGCCCGCCGCGGCCGCGTACCACTGCCGCCACTGCGAGCGGCGCCACCAGCGCGGCGGGCGATTGGCATGGTCCTGCAGCAGGATCGGCACCTGCGGCAACTGCCGCGCCATCGCGCAGGCCTCGCGCGCGAACTCCAGGCCGTGCACGTGGACCACGTCGGCGCCGATTGCGTGCACGATGCCGGCGATGCGCCGCGCACGGCTGCTGGTGCCGGCATCGCCCGGATCGGTGAAGTGATATTCCACGCCGTTGCGCAGCAACTGCTCCGATGCGTCGGCGGCCTGGATCACCGACACCCGGGTGCCGGCACTGGCCACCGCTTCGGAGATGTCGGCCAGCGACGGCCAGTGCGCGAACACCTGCGCCGGCGCCAGTCCCGGCGGCGTGCGGACGAAATTGATCTGGACGACGTGCATGGGGTTTCCGCGGGGAGGCGACACGCCTAGATGCCGGTGACTTGCGGCCGGCGCAGGCGCACCAGCCAATTGGCCAGGTTCAGTTCCCACGGCCGGTCGTAGCGCCGGTAGCGGTATCGCCATGCCGCCATCGCGCTCAGGCCGCGCTTGGCCCAGCGCGGCGAGCGCAGGTCCTGCGCGGTGGGATAGCGGCAGCCGAGCACGGTGACGAAGTCGCGGATGCGCTGGCGCAGCGCGTCGTCGAGCCAGGGCGCGTCGGCATGGCAGGCGTAGTCCACCCATTGCGGCTGGGTCCACTCCTCCGGCGTGCGCGGGAACTCCACCGGCGCGCCATGTAGGTCGCGCAGCGGCATCGATGCGCGCTTGCCGCGGTCCTTCTCGTGGCGGCTGGCTTCCGGCAGCGGCGTGTACACGTAGACGATGATTTCCGACTGCGGATTGATCTGCTTGAGTTCGCGGATGAATTCGAAGGTCTGCTCGGTCTCGTGCACGGTGTCCTGCGGCGGCGCGACCATGAACGACAGCTCCGGGATCACCCCGTTGCGCCGGCACAGCTCGGCCACCTCCAGGGTCTGGTCCGGGCGCGTGCCCTTGCGGATTTCCTTGAGCATCGCCCCGCTCGGCGATTCGGCGCCGATATAGGCCATGCGCAGCCGGCTCTTGCGCACCAGCTTCCAGGTGCTCTCGGACAGGTTGAGCAGCGCGTCGGCGCGCGCATAGCACCACCACGGCATCTCCAGCTTGGCCATGACCTCCAGCAGCGGGATCATCTCCGCCTCGCGGTCGAAGAAGTTGTGGTCGAAGAACTGGATCGAATCGGCGCCCAGTTCCTCTTTCAGATAGCGCAGCTCGCGCTCCAGCCGCGCCGCGGTGGGCAGCGCGGTGGCGCCGCCGAACATCGCCGCCACGCCGCAGAAGGTGCAGCGGAAACGGCAGCCGAGTGCAGCCTGGTGCGAGGCGGTGCGGCGGCCGAGGAAGCTGCGGCCGAGATAGTGGCGCGGATCGCCGAGCTTGTCGTACGGCAGCGCCGGCGCCGCCTCGCCGCGGCTGAAGCCGCGATTGCGGTTGTGCACGATCGCGCCGTCCTGTTTCCACGACAGGCCGTCGATCTGCGTGAGGCTGGGGCCTTCGCCGCGCAACGCCGCGACCAGTTCCGGCAGCGTGTCCTCGCCCTGCGCGCGGATCGCGTAGTCCACGTACGGCGCGCTCAGCGCGGTGTCGGTGTACAGGGTCGGGAAATAGCCGCCCCAGACGATCGGCATGGCCGGGAAGCGTTCGCGGATCGCGGTGGACAGTGCGATCGACGGCGCGATCTGCGGCCCGCCCATGACGCTGATGCCGACCGCGTCGTAGCGTTGTTCCTGCAACGCCTGCAGCGCGCTGTCGATGAAGCCGCGATCGACGTTGCCGTCGATGATGCGGCTGTCGCCGCTGCGGTCCAGCGCCGCGGCCAGGTTCAGCAGCGCCAGCGGGAAGCGGGCGTTGCCGCGCGAGGTGATGGTCGGATTGACCAGCAGCGTGTTCGGTGTGGAAGGCATGGGAGAAGACCGCAAGGCGAGGCTCACGGCAGGCGCCGCAGCCGGAACACCAGCGCCACCGGAACCTGCAGCGCGGCAGGATCGAAGTGCGCGCCGGCGGGAATGTCGGCAGGATCGAGCATCGGTTCGCATACCGCCTCGATCGCCAGCCCGAGCGCGGCGCAGGCCGCATGCCAGTGGCTGTAGAGGTGCTGGGTATGGCGCACCGCGTAGCGCTGGCCAGCGGCCTTGAAATCGCGCTTCCAGCCCAGCGCGTGGCCGATCGGGTGCACGTCGCTGCACAGCACGCTGCCGCCCGGGCGGGTGGCGCGGTGCAGTTCGGCCAGCGCCGGCTGCAACTGCGGCAGATGCCCGACGGCCAGAGCGCAGATGCTCAGGTCGGCGTCGGCATCGGCCACCGGCAGTGCGTCCAGGCTGCCTTCGCACAGCGTGTAGCGATTGCCGGCGCCGGCCGCATCCAGTTCGCATGCGGCGCGGCTAAGCATCTGCGGCGACAGGTCCACGCCGGTGGCGTGCGCGGCGCGTCGCTCCAGTGCATGCAATAGATAGCGTCCACTGCCGCAGCCGGCATCGAGCACGCGCTGGCCGTGCAACGCGGGCGGCAGCAGCGCCAGCATGGCGCGCTGCTCGGCCTGCATCACCGGGTTGTGGGCGTGCGCCGGATAGCTCGCCGCCCACAGCGCATAGGCCTCGAACGGGTCCAGGATCGGCACGGCGCTCATGCGCGGCGCGCCTGCAGCACGGACGGCTCGGCCATGCGAAGCGTATCGCCTTGCAGCTCCAGCCCGGGTTCGAGCGCGAGCAGCGCGGGGTCGGCCAGGTCTGCGGCCAGCAGCTTCGGCACGCCGTCCAGCGTGACCGGCACCGCCGCCACGCCGGTGGCCTCGAACCAGTCGGCGAAATCGGGATCGGCGATGCGCGGGCGTCCATCGCGCACCACCGCGCGCAGTTCGCTGCGCGCCAGCCCGACCAGGCTATGCGCCGGATCGCCGCCGCGGTCGCCGACGATGAGCAGATCCGCGGCGGTGCCGACCGCGAGACTGCCGCGTCCGGGCAGGCGCAGGATGCGCGCCGCGGCGGTAGTCGCCAGCGCCAGCGCCTGCCCGGCATCCAGGCCATTTTCGGCGGCCACCTGCAGTTCCTCGAGCAAGTCGCGCGCGCCGCTGAGGCGCGAATCGCTGCCCAGCGCCAGGCGCCCGCCCGCGTAAAGCCGGAGCGGATCCAGCGTGCGTCCCAGCAGCGCCAGGTTGCTCGACGGGCACCACACCACGGCGGCGCCGCAGGCGAGCACGCGCTCGACGTCGGCCGCGCTCAGGCCCACGCCGTGGATCAGTACGCTGTTGGCGGCCAGGCAGCCGCGCCGGTCCAGTTCGTCCAATTCGCCGGCGGCGACCGCATCGGTGCCTTCGGCCAGGTGGATCATCCACGGGCGGTCGGCGGCGGTCGCGGCGAAGCTCTGCGCCAGCGGCGGGCCGTAGTCGGGGCCGTGCAACGCGTAGCTCCAGCCGAATTCGCGCAGCAGTGCGACCGGGAAATCCGCCGCGTCCAGTTCGGCATGCCAAGGATCGTGGTGGGCGACGCAGGTGACGCCGGCGAGCAGGTTCTTCAGCGCGCCGTGGCGCAGGCGCAGCGCCTTGGGCAGTTGCAGCGCGGCGGCGACGGCCGGGTCGCGGAAATGCGCGGCGAACGCCTCGATCCACGCGTAGCTGTTGGCGAACGGCGCGGTCTGCGGCAACGGCGGCACCGCGTTGACCTGCAGGTGCTCGTGCGCATTGATCAGCCCCGGAAACACCAGGTGCCCGTGCAATGCGATCCGGTATGCCGCGGTGGCCGGCGCGGCGGCGATGCGTGCGCCGCGCAACGCCAGGGAAGCGCGCACCGCGCCGGCCGGCGTGGCCAGGCGCGCGCCGTGCAGGCAGGTCTCGGCGGCAGCGGAAGGCGTACGCATCGGTCAGCGCTTGCGCATCACGATCAGGAAGTGATCGCCCATGTCGCGCAGCAGCGGCCAGCCGCCGATGCGGTCGTCCAGCCGGCCCAGGCGCTCGCCCCAGCGCGGGTGGCGGCGGTAGTGGTCGACCAGGTACGGCGGCGGCAGGCACAGGCTGAGCGCGCGATAGGACTCCAGTTCGAAATGCGCGGAGAAGGCACGGTAGAACTCGCGCGGCAGGTAGTACCAGGTCCAGATCGTGTGCCCGTTCATGCCCACCGCGGTGACCCCGCGCGCGCCACGCACCGCGGCGCGGCGGAAGCGCCCGCGCAGCGCGTAGTGGCCCACTTCCCACGGGCACAGGCGCCCGATCACCGAGAACACCAGGCGCCCGTCGCGGCGCAGCAGGCGCGCGCATTCGGCGGCGACCGCGGGCAGGTCCGGCGCGCAGTTCAGCGGGCCGAAGTTGGAATACATGCCGTCGAACTCGCCGTCGATGCGGTCCAGTTGCTGGATGCCGACGTGCGCCGCGCTGAGCCGCCCCTGCAGCGCCGGGTCCTGCGCCCGCTGCCGGGTGCGCTCCACCATCTGCGGCGACCAGTCGGTGGCCAGCACCCGATAGCCGCGCTGCGCGAACTCGTGGGCATCCAGGCCGGTGCCGCAGCCCAGGTCGATCAGCCGCGCGCCGACCGGCAACTGCGCCGCCACCGTGTCCCACAGGGTGGTGCGCATGCGCTGGATCAGCTCGTTGTTGCCGCGCGGGCCGTCGTAGTCGGCGGCGACGCTATCGAAGGCGCGCTGGGTCTCCAGCAGCAGCGCCGGATCGATCGTCGCCGCGCGCGCAGCGGCGCCGGGCTTGCCATTCGCAGTCACATCCACTCTCCACTCGCCTGCCGTCGTCGTCGGGAATTGCCGTGCCGGCCGCAAGCGCGGATCGCACGGTATGCCAGTGAGTGCGGGTGGCAGGCGGTTTGGTTGAATCGCCGTGAGCGGCGGCGTGCGTATTGGCGCTTATGCGCCGCTGCCGACCGGCTGAGGCTGCGGCATGCGTGCGGCATGCCGGCGCCGCAGCGCGTTGCGGACGATCGCGGCGAACACGCCTAGCCCGGCGCCCAGCATCAGCCCCACCGCCAGCACCAGCACCGGATTCGGAAATGCCGGGCGTTCGGGCACATAGGCCGCCCATGGCGCGGAGGTATCGTAGGTATAGCGTGCGCCGAGCCGGGCGAGCAGGTCGTCGCGCTCGGACTTCAGGCCGCGGATGGTCGCGTTCTTCTCCGACAGCAGCATGTTGCCGAGCAATTGTTGCTCGACGCTGCCCTTGCCCTCGGCCTGCTGTTGCAGCAGGCGCGCGCGCTCGGCCTGGGTCGCGGCGAGTTCGCTGCCGATGTCCTGCAGGCGTTCGCGCGTCTGCTGCATCGGCACGGCCTGGATGCGCCGGTGCAGCGCCTGCAGCTGCGCGGTCGTCGCCGCGGCCAGGGCGCGCGCCTGCTGCGCCGAATCGGCACGCAGGCTCAACTCGATCAGGTTGGCGTAGGGATCCGGGTCCAGCTTCAGGCTGCTGCGGTACAGCGCGGCCTCGCGCCCGTTCAACGGCAGGCCTAGGCTCTGCAGCACCTGGTCCTGGAACAGCCGGGTCTTGATCCGCTCGATCACGCGCTGGAACGGTTCCAGCTTGGGATCGCGCCCGGCCGGGGTCGGGCCGAATTCGCCGACCTGCACCCAAGCGGCGGCCTGCCACTGGCGCGTGGCCACATGCAGGAAGGCGAACGCCAGCGCCAGCGCGGCGAGCAGCGGCAGCACGCACCATTTCCACTCGCGTCGCAGGATCCGCCACAGGTCGATCAGGTAGATTTCGTCTTCTTTCATGGCAAGGTACTTCCCGGAGAAAATGGTGGTGACGGCGCCTGCCCCGCCCTGCTCGGCCCTGTCGCCAGCGCCGCGCGGCGGTTCGGCAACAGCGCGCTGCAGGCGTGCAGGACCAGGCACAGCGCGATGAAGCCGGCGTTGGTCCAGGTGAAGGCCTGCGGCGCGAACGGCGACATCAGGCAGGCGTAGGCGATGCGCAGGAACACCAGCAAGTTGAACAGCGACACCGTGCTGCCGAGCAGGCGCACACTCCACAGCAACGCCGCGTACAGCGCCAGCATCGCGGCCAGCGCGGCGCCGGCGCCGCCGGCGAGCAGGAACGGGAAGAATTCGGTGCCGACGTTGATGTTCGGCGCATCCAGCGGAATGCCGGTGCCGGCGGTGGCGATCGAGCCGCTCAGCGGCACCAGCTGGTTGACCAGGAAACTGGCGTTGACGTAGTCCTTGGCCAGCATCGCGCCGAAGTTGTACGGGCCGGCGCCGATGTACAGCAGCAGCCACTTGATGCCCTGCGGCGCGGCGCGGTACAGCGCGCCGAACGGCAGCGTCACCGAATCCAGCGAGCCCGAGCGCAGCGTACCCAGCAGCGAGAACGCCGCGCCGCCGGCGATCAGCAACGCCACGATGGCCTTCCACGGCACCGGCCGCGCCGGATCGCGCCGCAGCAGCAGGAGCAGCGCGAAGCTGAACAACCCGGCGAAGATGCGGTTGCGGTCGATCACCAGCACCGGGAACACGAAGCCGGCGACGATCATCGCGTTGCGCAACGCCTTGTCGCGTACGCACAGCAGCGCGATCGGCGGCAGGATCCAGCACATGTTGGACAGGTGCCGCACGTGCGAATGCAGCGGCGTCAGGTCGGCATACGCGGAAGGATTGGTGAACAGCGGAATCGGGAACAGGGCCAGGTCCAGCACGCAGAACACGCCGACCAGCGCGGCCAGGCAGAGCGCGACGAAGGCCTCGCGGGTGCCGGCATAGCGGCGCGCGCGAAACGCGGCCAGCGACGGCAGGCGGATGCCGTGAAACGCATCCAGCAGCAGCGTCGTTGCGGCCGCGGCGGCCAGCAAGGCGATGCCGGCGGCATAGCCGGGCGGCAGATCGAAGCTGAGCAGGGTCAGCGCGCAACTGAACAGCAGCGGCAGGCCGAAATAGCTCGACGGCAGGCGCAGCAGGCGTTTCATGCACGCTCGGCCAGCGGCGCCGCTGCCGCCGGCCGCAGGCGCGCCAGCAGCGACAGCCAGGCATGCGCCAGCAGGTGCCCGCCCAGTGCCGCCGGCTGGCGCCGCAGGAACGCGATCTTGGCCGCGATGTAGTGCGCTTGCGCATGCAGCAGCGTGCGGCACGGTGCATCGAACAGCGCCGCGCGGCGCAGCGCCACCTGCCGCGACTCGGTCAGATTGGCCAGGCGGCTGGGCAGGTGCCGGGTCCTGCTGGCGTTGGCGCCGTGCAGCCGGTAGGCGCAGACGCCGACGTCGATGAAGCCCAGCGCGTCGCGCGCGACCAGGCGCAGGAAGAAATCCCAGTCCTCGATATGCAGCTCTTCGTCCCAGGCCACGCGCGCCTGCAGCGCGCTGCGCCGGACCAGGGCCACCGCCCCACTCACCGCCCAGTGCCGGATCACCGCGCGGCGGATGCCGGCGTCGCTCAGGTACAGGCGTTTGTCCACGCCGTGCAGGTCGCGCATGCTGCTCTGGTGCAGCAGGCGCCCGTCCGCATCGACCACTACCGCATCGCCGATCACCGCGGTCTTGTCCGGCGAAGCGCGCAGATAGGCGACCTGCGCGGCCAGCCCCCCCGGCAGCAGGTAGTCGTCGCTGGCGCCCAGGCGCAGGAACTCGCCGCTGGCCATCGCCACCAGGTGGTTCAAGGTGGCGGCGATGCCGCGGTTCTCGCGTGGCCAGAACCGTACCGGGATGCGCTGTCCATGCAGCGCGATCCACTCGGCGATGCGCGCGGCGGTGGCGTCGCTGGAGCCGTCGTCGACGATCACCAGCTCCTTGTTCGGATACGGATCCTCCAGCACGCTGTCCAGACAGCGCTGCACGAAGCGTTCGTGGTTGAACGCCGGCACCAGCACCGACACCAGCGGCATGTCGCCGCGCTGTTCGCGTTCGTCCATCAGCGCAACCCTCCCAGATAGCGGCGCACCACCACGACGTTGAACGCCAGGTACAGCGCATAGTTGACCGCGAATGCGTATGCCGCCCCGATCAGGCCCATGCGCGCGGTGAACAGATAGACCAGCCCCAGATAGCTGGCGGCGAACACGCATTCGGAGATCACGAACAGCCGCGTCATCGCCTTGGCCAGCATCAGGTATGACAGGACGAACGAGGCGATCTTGATCACGTCGCCGACCAGCTGCGGCGCGTACAGCGGCGCGGCGGCGGCGAAGTCGGCGGCGAACAGCAGCCGCGTGATCCAGTCGCGGCACAGATAGATCGCCGCGGCCAATGCGATCACCGCCGGCAGCACGTAGCGATAGGCGGTGCGCAACTCCACCAGCAGCCCGGCACGATCGCGCAGCGCCGCCAGCTTCGGCAGGTAGTAGACGTTGATCGCGGTGGTGAAGAACAGCAGATAGGCCTCGGAGACCTTGCTCACCGCCTGCCAGTAGCCGACCTGCTGCCAGCCGAAGGTCGCGGCCAGATGGTCGCGCACGCCGATGTTGACCAGCAGCGGCAGCAGCGCCGAGGTCAGGGTCATCACCGAGAACGCGGCCAGGCGCCGGGTCATTTCCGCATCGAAGCGGATGCGCAGCATGTCGCGACGGAAGTACGGGCTGCGCCGCAGCGCCGGCAGGCCGGCGCACAGCCACAACACCTGCCCGGCGACCAGCGCCAGCAGCGCGCCGTACAGCTGCAGCCAGCGCGACAGCCATAACACCACCAGCACGCTGAGCACCGAGCCGGCGACCTGGATGAAGGCCAGCCGACGCACGTCCATGAAACCGTTGACCACCGCCAGGATGTAGTTGACCAGGGCGATGCCGAGCTGGGCCACGGCCAGCACGCAGATCAGGCTCTGGTACTGCGGATCGCCGAGCAGGCGCTGCGCGATCTGGCGGCTGAACAGTAGCGCAACCAACCCCATCACGCAGGCGGCGCAGCACGCATAGCCCAGCGCCGCACCAAGCAGCCGCGCCAGCTTCTGCGCATCGTCGCGGTACTCGGCCACGTACTTGACGATGCCGGCGCCGATGCCACCGCCGGCCAGCACCGCCAGCAGCGACATCAGGCTGGTGAACTGGCCGAGCCGGGCCACGCCGGCCGGCCCGGCATACACCGCGACCAGCTTCAGCACCAGCAACGCGGCCAGCAGCTTGGCCGCGGTGGCCATGCCGCTGTACAGGCCGCTGCGCAGCACGTTCATGCCGCGCTGGCCTCGAACGCCTGGCAGGCGTCGATCACCCGCTCCACCGCGGCTGCATCCAGGGTCGGTCCGATCGGCAGGCTCAGCACCTCGCGGTGCAGTTGCTCGCACAGCGGCAGGCTGCGTCCGCTCAGCGCGGCATAGGCCGGCTGCCGGTGCGGTGCAACCGGATAATGCACCAGGCAGTGGATGCCGCTGGCCAGCAGATGGCGCTGCAGCGCGTCGCGTCGGGTGCAGCGCACCACGAACAGATGCCAGGCGTGCGCCGCCTCGTCGGCCACCTGCGGCAGCTGCAGCTGCGGATGCGCGATGCCGGCGCGGTAGCGCCGCGCCACATCGCGGCGCAGGGCGATGTCCGCATCCAGGTAGTGCAGCTTGACCCGCAGCAACGCCGCCTGCATTTCGTCCAGGCGCGAGTTCACGCCCTGCACCAGGTGCCGGTACTTGATGTCCGACCCGTAGTTGCGCAGCATCCGGATCTGCGCCGCCAGCTCGGCATCGTTGGTCGTCACCGCGCCGCCGTCGCCGAGCGCGCCCAGGTTCTTGCCGGGGAAAAAGCTGAAGCCGGCGGCGTCGCCGAAGCTGCCGGCGTGGCGTCCGTGCAGTCGCGCGCCATGCGCCTGCGCCGCGTCCTCGATCAGCAGCAGGCCATGCTGACGCGCCAGCGTTCTCAGCGCGGCCATATCCGCCAGGTGGCCGTACAGGTGCACCGCCATGATCGCCCGCGTGCGCGGGCCGATCGCCCGCTCCACGCTGGCCGGATCCAGGTTGAAGCTGACCGGGTCCGGCTCCACCGGCACCGGCAGCAGCCGGTTCTCGCTGATCGCCAGGAAGCTGGCGATGAAGGTGTTGCCCGGCACGATCACCTCGTCGCCGTCGCGCAGCCGGCCCAGTTCGCGGTAGCCGCGCAGGATCAGGGTCAGCGCGTCCATGCCGTTGCCCACGCCGATCGCATGCGCGGTGCCGCAATAGGCAGCGAACTCGCGCTCGAACGCGTCGAGCTCCTCGCCCAGCACGTACCAGCCCGAGTCGATCACCCGCGCCGCCGCGGCCTTCAGTTCGTCGGCATAGCGGGCGTTGAGCGCGCGCAGGTCCAGGAACGGCACGCTCATCGCAGGTCCCAGGCGTAGAAATCGTGGACCACGCCACGCGCGCCGAAGCGCTCCTTCTGCGTGACCAGGCCGTCGTTGAGCACCTGGCCCTGCCGCTCGGTGGAAATGCCGAGGCTGAAGTACTCGCGCTGCGCGTAGCGGTGTTCGATCAAATCGGCCAGCAGCAGGCTCAACGCGTCCACGCGCCGGCCCTGTTCGGAACAGGCCAGGTACTGGGTGTGCACCACGCGGCCGAAGTCGTACAGCAGCGTGCCGGCCAGCAGCGCATCGCCGTCGCGCACTTCGTACAGCACCAGTTGTTCCGGGAAGCGCCCGCACAACAGGCGCAGTTCCTGCAGGCTGTGGGTGGGCGTGGCCCCGTGGCGCCGCAGCACTTCGCTCAGCAGCGCATGGAACGGGGCCGGATCGTCGCTGCGCTGCACGCGCAGGCCGGCCTTGCGCGCCTTGCCGATCGAGCGCCGCCGCTCGGCGGCGAAGGGCGGCCGCTCGCGCAAGGCGATGGCCGAGGACAGGTCGCGGCGTTGCAGCCGCGCACCGAGCCGATGCAGCGCGTAGAGATCCTCTTCCGCCGGCGACGCATGGAACAGGTGCGGCACGGCCTTGTACAGCAGTTCGTGCACGCCGAGGGCACGGTAGTGCGCAGCGATCTGTTCGAACACGTCCAGCGTCGCCGCCGCGCGCAGCCCATGCGCGGACAGCAGCCCGGCATAGCTCAGCCCGGCATGACTGACCACGCGCGTGCCCTCGCTATTGGCCGGGAACACCGCAAGCAGCGCACCGCCGCGTTCGACCAGCAGCGAGGCGTCGACGAAGCGCTCGGCGTGGTAGTCCATGTAGCCGCGCCGGTGCAGCAGGTTGCCGGTGCGGGATTCGGCGATCAACGCGTCCCAGGCCGGCGCATCGGCGGCGGTATAGGGCCTAACCGAATACATCGCCGCTCCCCTCGCCTGCGCCCGGCGCAAGCGGCGCCACCGCCACGCCGAAGCCGTCGCGGCCCATGTCGTTGCCGTTGTAGAACATCAGCACACGGTCGCGGTGCCGGATCAGCGCCGGATAGCACAGCGTGCGCGCGTCCCAGCCGCCGGGCGAAAGCGCCAGGCCGAAGGCGTCGTCGCAACGCTGCCAGTGGCGGCCGTCGTCGCTGCGCGCCACGCCGGGGAAATAAGCCCCATCGACGTTGCCGCGGGTGAAGTACATCAGGTAGCCGCCCTGGTGGCGGTACACGCGCGGGCGGCCGATGCGGTATTCGCTGCCCTGCGGTTGCAGGCACAACGTGTCCTGGCGTGGGATCGCCTGCAGGTCGTCGGTCTCGGCGTAGCGGATGTGGTAGCGCGGGAACGGCGTGCCGTCGATGTGCTCCCAGTCGTCGCCGACCGCGTACCACAGCCGCCAGCGGCCGTCCTCGTAGCGTGCCGAATGCACCGCGGCGATGGTGCTGCGCCCGGGCGCGCGGTCCAGCAGCGGCGTGTCCTGGCAGCGCTGGAACGTCTCGCCGCCGTCGCTGGACACCGCCAGCCCGGTGAAGGCCAGGAACTTGGCCTTGGCCACGCGCTGGAAGCCGACATAGAACATGTACAGCCCATCCGGCGCGGCGACCACGTCGCCGAGGATCATGCCGTTGTCGTCGAAGCAGCCGTCGCGGCCGATGTCCAGCACCGGCGTGGCGCTGACCCGCACTACCCGGGTCGGATCGTCGCCGCGCACGTCGACGTAGCCGATGCGGCTGATCCCGGCGTCGTCGCGGAAGCCGGCGTAGACGCGGATCAGGTCGGCGTCCAGGCGATGCGGGGTCGGCGTCAACGCCGAATGCCGCATCCAGCCGCCGACGCCGTCACGTGCGGTGGCGAACGCCAAACCGCGTTTGCTCCAGTCGAACATGGCGTCAGAGCGTCACGTCGAAGCTGGACTTGCCGGCCACCGCGCGCGCCGGCGCACCGACGTAGACCCGGCCCGGCTCGGTGTCGCGGGTGACCAGCGCGCCGGCGCCGATCACGTTGTCCGCGGCGACCTTGACCCCGTCGCTGAAAGTGGCATTGACTCCGACGAAACTGCTCTGGCCGATCTCGCAGTAGCCGGAAATCACCGCATGCGAGGCGACGAACACGTGATCGTGGATCACCGTGCGGTGGCCGATGTGATTGCCGCTCCACAGGATGCAGTTGTCGCCGATGCGGGTGAACGGCTGCACCACATTGCCTTCGAACACGAAACAGTTCTCGCCCAGCTGCGCATTGCGCCAGACGAAGGCGCGCGAACTGACGTAGCTGGCGAGGCGATAGCCGCGGCGCTTGGCGTCGAGGAAGAACCGCGTGCGCAGCCGGTTGAGGCCGCTGGCCGGAATCGCCACGAACGCCTCGACCTCGCCCGGCGGGTACAGCCGCTCCAACTCCTCGTACGCCACCACCGGGCGCTCGGCCAGGGTCGGTGCGGCGATGTAGTCGCGCTCGGCGCTGAAGGCCAACACCTCGTAGTCGCTGTCGTGGCTGAAGTATTCGCAGGCGATCTGCGCCATTTCGCCCGCACCGATGATGACCAGCGGTTTCGCCATGGCGCTACGCCTCCTGCCTGCGTTCGCCCGCGGCTTCGCGCAGGAACTCGTCGTAGTCGAGGATGTAGTCGGCCGGATCGTAGGCCTGGTCGGCCAGCACCATCAGCACGCAGTCGGCGCTAAAATCGTACAGGTCGCGCCACACCATGCTGCCGAGCAGCAGGCCCTGGGAAGGGTCGTCGAGCACCACCTGCACCGGTCCGCTACCGTCGTCGAGCAGGAACGACACCGAGCCATGCAGGGCCACCGCCAATTGATTCAGATGGCGGTGCGCGTGCTGCCCGCGGTGCACGCCGTGCTTGGTCGCGAACAGGTAGTACACGCGCCGGATGTCGAAGGGCACGTCGCGTTGCTGCTCCAGGGCCACGAGCAGACCGCGCTCGTCGCCGTGCGTACGCAACTGGATTCGTTCGATTGCCATAGTGTGTCCGACACGGACTCCGACGCGGAGTTACCAGGCTGAGTGCCGCCGGTCGGCGCAAAGGTTGCGCCCCGCCACGCGCAGTGCCGCTGCGAACGCCGACGCCACGCCGACGCAACCTTTTGCCGCGCCCTCGGCACACATCTGCGACCACCACTGCGCCGGCCATTGCGCTGCCCGCGGGTGGCGCCGCACGACGCCGCGAACGGCAGCGCGCATTCCATCGACACGATCTGGACAGGGCACGCCACCATGACTTCACCCACGCAGGCCGACGACGGCACCTCTCTCTCCGGCGCGCCGGAGCATCCGCCACGCACATCCGCAGCGGCAGGGTTGCCGCGGCCGATGGTGGTGCTGCACTGGCTCACCGTGCTGTGCCTGGTGCTGGCGGCGAGCCTGATCCTGCTGCGCGAAGAGGTCGAAGGCCGCGCCGTACGCCAATGGTTGCTGGAGGGACATCGGCATTTCGGCCTGTTCGTACTAGGTCTGTTTTTCCTGCGCGTGGCGCTGCGCCTGCGCCTGGGCAAACGCCGCGATCCCGACGCCACCTCGCCGCTGCTGCGGGCGCTGGCCGGGCTCACCCACGTGGTCATGTACGCGCTGCTGCTGACCCTGCCGGTGCTGGGCTGGGCGCTGAGTCAGTCCATGGGCAAGCCGGTGCATCTGTTTGCCGCCACCTTGCCCGAACTGGTCGCGCCCGATCCGGATCTGGCCGACACGCTCGGCGCCTGGCACGTGTATGCCGCCTGGGCGCTGCTCGGCCTGATCCTGCTGCATATCGGTGCCGCGCTGTGGCACCACTTCGTGCGCCGCGACGACACCCTGCGGCGAATGCTGCGCTTCCGCCGCGGCTGAGCCGTGCTTCACGCCCTTCCCTCGTCCGCCGCCGCGCCGACCCGCTCAAGGACCCATCGCATGCAGACCACCCCGTCTCCTTCTTCTCTCTTCCGTCCCGGCACGCTGCGCGGCGCCGAGCAGGTCCTGCTGTGGTCCACGCTCGGCTCGCTGTTGCTGCTGGCCAGTCCGCGTGCCGCGGCGGTGCCGGCGTTCGCGCGGCAGACCGGCTCGTCCTGCGCGGACTGCCACATCGGCGCCTACGGCCCGGCGCTGACCCCGTATGGCATGCGCTTCAAGCTCAACGGCTACACCGACAGCGACGGCAACGGGACCAAGATCCCGGCCTCGGCGCAGCTCACCGGCACCCGCAGCGTGCCGGTACGCGGCAAGACCAACAACCAGCTCAGCGAGGGCGACCTGTACCTGGCAGGGCGTGTCACCGACAACATCGGCGGCTACCTCAAGGTCTCCAGCAGCAACAACGGCAAGGACAAGTTCACCACCAAGCTGGACAACGTGGACCTGCGCTTCGTCGCCAAGACCTTCAAGCTCGGCGGCAAGGACGCCCTGCTCGGGGTCAGCGTCAACAACAACCCCGGCAGCCAGGACCCGATCGGCGTATTGCCCAACGCCTCCGGCCTGGGTCCGGCCTCGGCCTACGCCAGCTCCACCACCCTGCTCAACCAGTCCTCGCTGTCCAACCGGGTGATCGGCACCAGCGTCTACGGCGTGTACGACCGCAACTGGTACGGCGAGATCGGCACCTACAACGCGCTGCCGGTCTCCACCCAGGACGACCTCGGCTACGCGGTCGGCGGCGACCCGGGCAAGCTCAGCGACACCGGCTACCTGCGCCTGAGCTACATGAAGGACATGAAGAAGCAGTTCTTCTCCGCCGGCGTGGTCGCCCTGACCACCCATCGCCAGCTGCCGCGCAGTACCGGCCCGCGCGACGACTTCACCGACCTGGGCTACGACCTGAACTACCAGTTCCTGGGCACCCGCGAGCACATCCTCAAGCTCGGCTATCTCAATATCTACGAACGCCGCCGCTACGGCAGCGCGCTGATCGACCCGGTCGACCCCAGCGTGGCCGGGCTGCGCCGCGGCAGCATCCGCGACCAGTCGATCAATCTCAGCTACACCTACAAGCAGAGCTACGGCCTGCTGCTGGCGCACTTCATCAACACCGGCTCGGACGACGCGTTCCGCTACCGCCCGTACGGCGCCCCGGACACCACCAGCAACCTGATCAGCGCCTCCTGGGCACCGTTCGGCAAGGACGATTCGTTCACCTCGATCGCCAATATGCGCCTGTCCGCCACCTGGTTCCGTTTCAGCAAGTTCAACGGCACCACCGGCAACGTGTTCGGCGCCCTGCCGGTGACCCGCCCGCACGACCTGAACCAGTTCTCGCTGGCCCTGAGCCTCGCGTTCTGAGCACACCTTTCCCCCACGCACGGATCGTCATGAAACCAGCCAACCCATTTCCCCTGTGGTGCACCCTGATGGCCAGCCTGCTGCCGCTCGGCGCCGCGCTCGCGCCCGCCGCGCAGGCCGGCGGCGGCCTGCCCGGCGCCGGCGTGTTCGCCACCGAATGCGCCGAATGCCATAGCGCGGCGCCGGGCAAGAACAAGAAGGGCCCGACCCTGTTCGGCGTGGTCGGACGCAGCGCCGGCAGCGTGCCCGACTATCGCTACTCGGACGCGATGAAGAAGACCCAGTGGACCTGGAGCGACGACAAGCTGCGCAGCTACCTGGCCCAGCCCGCGTCCAAGGGCGTGCCCGGCGCCAACATGAAGTACGACGGGCTCGACGACAGCAAGCAACTGGAAGACCTGATCGCCTATCTCAACACCCTGCATTGAAGTCGGTACGCGATCCGGTCATATTCGAAACTGAACCCAGCGTCCGGCGCCCGCTGCCTGGCGTGCCGCGCACGGGCGGCAATACCGATAATGGCGGCCCGTTTCGGGGCGAACGCTCTCGCAGCCCTGCCCCGCGCGTTTCCTGCGATCCGACCCGCGACCATCGAGCGACCGTGCACAACCGCCCTTCCGCCGCCGGCTCCCTGTCCGCGATCGCCGCCCACGATCGCGGCGGTATCGCTGCGCGCGCCACGAGCGGCGGCCGCAGGCGCAAGCAGACGTGCGCATGCCGATCGGCATGACGGCGACCGCGAACGAGGCGGCGCCGGCCGCCGCGCGGCGCGGGTGCGGGCGCCCGTATCCGCTGCGCGGCACGCTGGCGCTGGCGGCGGCGCTGTGCCTGCCGGGCACGGCGTTGGCGGCCAAGCTTGGCGGCGCGGTCGGGCTCAGTTCGCAATTGGTCGACCGCGGCATCGCGGTGACCGCCGACACCCCGTCCCTGCAGCTCGCCGGCTACTGGCTGCCCGCGCCGGGCTGGTCGCTGGGCGCGTCCGCCAGTACGGCGCTGGACGCACCGGGCCACCAGTTGCTGACCACGATCGAGCTGTCGCGCAGCTGGACCCTTTCCGACAGCTGGCAGATGCAGGCCGGGCTGCTGCGCTACGACTACCCCGGCAACCGCATCAACCGCCTGTTCAACCGCAACGAGGCCAGCCTCGGCTGGTCGTACCGGGACCGGCTGAGCGTGTCGCTGGCCGCGTTCGAGCTGCCCGACAGCTACCGCGGCCGCTGGTACGGCGCCGCCGACCTCACCGTGCACCAGCCGCTGCCGGGGCAGCTGTCGCTGTCGGCCGGGATCGGCATCAGCCAGGCCCCGCCGGCGCTGTACGGGCTGGACTACGCCGACCACTACAGCTACGGCCACGCCGGGCTGATGTGGAACGCCGGTGCCTGGAGCGTGGAGATCGACCGCGTGTTCAGCGACGCGCGCAGCATCTACGCCAGGCGCGGCAACGGCATCTGGCCGTGGGTGGTCACCGTGTCGCGCGCCTTCTGATCCGCACGCAACCTTTTCGTGCCGACCCGGCACATACCGGTGCCCGTTGCCAAGCCAGCCCTCCATGACCGACACCGATCCACTAGGCGATGCCACCGACCGCATGCTGCTCCGGCGCATGGCCGGCGGCGACCGCGATGCGTTGGCCACCCTGTACCGCAACTACCACGGGCGCCTGTGCCGGTTCCTGTCGCGGCTGACCCGGCGCCCGGACATCATCGAGGAGGCGATCAACGACTGCTTCTGGATCGCCTGGCAGAAGGCCGGCGACTTCCGCGGCGATTCGCAGGTCTCGACCTGGATCATGGGCATCGCCTACCGCTGCGGGCTCAAGGCGATCCGCCACCACAGCGACGAGGCGATCGAGGACGGGGTGAGCGCCGAAGAGCATTTCGGCTCCTCTTCCGACCCGGACGAGGACCGCGAACTGCGCGACTGGCTGGGCAAGGGCCTGGAGCGGCTGTCGGCCGACCAGCGCCTGGTGGTCGAACTGGTCTACGGCCTGGGCCACAAGCTGGAAGAAGTCGCGGCGATCATGCAGTGCCCGGTGGGCACGATCAAGGCGCGGCTGTTCCATGCCCGGGTCAAGCTGCGCAACGTGCTGCCGGGATTGGCCGGTGGCGCTTCCCCTCTGACGGAGAGCGTGTCATGAAGACAGGCTTCAACGAGCCGGGCAACGAATGCTCGCACGCCTGGGAACTGATGCCGTGGGTGCTGCAGGCCAGCGCCACGGAAGAACAACACGAGTGGCTGATCGCGCATCTGGCCAAGTGCAGCTTCTGCAGCGCCGAGTTCGCGCAGCAGAGCCGGTTGCGCATGGCGCTGTCGCTGCCCAGCGACGTGCCGGTGGATGCCGAAGCCGGGCTGCAGCGCCTGCTCGGCCGCCTCGACGCGCCCGAACCGCAGCGCCTGCCGGCGCGCGTGCGCTCCAGCTGGACCACGCGGGCGCTGGTCGCCGCAGCGCTGGTGCAGGCGGTCGGACTGGGGGTGCTCGGGGTCAGACTGTCCGCCAGCGACCAAGGCCAGGGCAGCGGCTACCGCACCCTCAGCGAGACCGCGCAGCCGCTGGCGAGCGACGCGATCCGCGTGGTGCCGGACGCGCGCATGACCCTGGCCGACTGGGACGCGGTGCTGCGCAAGCTGCAGCTGCGCGTGGTCGACGGTCCCAACGGCGCCGGCGCCTACACCGTGGTGCCGGTGCAGGCCGGGTCGCCGGCGCAGCCGCAGCGCAGCGTGCAGCAGCTGCGTGCGACGCCCGGCATCCGCCTGGCGGAGCCGATTTCCGCACCATGAGCCTGCGTCGCGCCTGCCTGCTTGTCGCCTGCCTCGCCCTAGGCGCCTGCGCCCATGGCGGGCGCAGTGCCGTCGACGCACCCGTGGCGGCCGCGGCGGCGCCTGCGAAGACCCCGATCCTGGACGCCTCGCCGGCCTTGGACAGCCAGCGCCAGATCGTGCTCGCGGTGGCTAACCCGATGGCCGCGCCGGGCCGGCATGCCGGCTCCAACCTGATCGGCTATGCCTCGTCCAAATATTACGGTGCCGGTACCCAGGCGGCGGCGACGCTGGACGCGCTGACCCAGCGCTACGGCCTGCGCCAAGTGACCGGCTGGCCGATCAAGCCGCTCGGCGTGTACTGCGTGGTGTTCGAGCCGGCGCCGGGCGCGGAGCGCGACGCGCTGCTCGCCGAACTGGCCAAGGACGAACGCGTCGCGCTGTCGCAGCCGCTGCAGGAGTTCGCCACCTACGCCGACGCCGCGCCGCCGGCCCAGCCCGCGCAGCCGCTGCGCTACAACGATCCCTACGTCGACATGCAACGCGGCTTCGCCGCGACCAACGCCGCCACCGCGCAGGTGCTGAGCCAGGGCCAGGGCGTTGGCGTGGCCATCGTCGATACCGGCGTGGACACCGCCCATCCGGACCTGCAGGGCCGGCTGCGCGAGGTGCGCGACATGGTCGGTGCCGACCCCACGGCGTTCAATCGCGACCACCACGGCACCGAAGTGGCCGGGATCATCGCCGCCGGCAGCAACAACCATCTCGGCATCGTCGGCATGGCGCCCAAGGCCATGCTCGACGTGTACAAGGCCTGCTGGTATCCGCAGCGCGCCGGGGCCGGCGCCGGCTGCAATTCCTTCACCCTGGCCAAGGCGCTGGTCGCGATCGGCGACACCCGCGCACGCATCATCAATCTGAGCCTGGGCGGCCCGGCCGATCCGCTGCTGCGCAAGCTGCTCGAACAGTTGCTGCGGCAGGGCCGCATCGTGGTTGCGGCGATGCCGCCGGACGGTCGCCTGGACGGCTTTCCCGATGCCACCCCGGGGGTGATCGTGGTGCGCACCAGCAGCCCTACCCCGTCGCCGCCGGGCGTGCTCAGCGCACCGGGCGAGGACATCCTCACCACCCAACCCAACGGCGGCTACGACTTCACCTCCGGCTCGTCGATGGCCACCGCGCACGTCAGCGGTGTGGTCGCACTGCTGCTGGCGCTGGCGCCGCAGCTGGACGCGCGCAGCGTGCACGAGCTGCTGCGCCGGACCAGCCGGCAACGCGACGGCCTGCTGCAGGTGGATGCCGCCGCGGCGGTACAGGCGCTGCCGCGCGCCGCCGCCACGGCGCGCTGAGCGTCGCGGACATGGCCAAGTGGATTCCGCACTGGATGCACCTTCTGGCCTCGCCGCCGACGTTCTACCGCGTCGCCGGCGCGATCCGGCCGTGGGCGCTGGGCGCGGCGCTGCTGCTCGGCGCGGTGGCGTTCTACGGTGGCCTGGTGCTGGCGCCGCCGGACTACCAGCAGCACGACGCCTACCGGATCATCTTCATCCACGTGCCCAGCGCCTGGATGAGCCTGTTCGTCTATGTCGCGATGGGCGCGGCCGGTTTCGTCGCCCTGGTCTGGCGGCTGAAGCTGGCGGAAGTGGCGTGCATGGCCTCCGCCTCGATCGGCGCCGCGTTCACCTTCATCACCCTGTGCACCGGTTCGCTGTGGGGCAAGCCGATGTGGGGCACGTGGTGGACCTGGGACGCACGGCTGACCTCGGAACTGGTGCTGCTGTTCCTGTACCTGGGCGTGATCGGCCTGTACCGCGCGATCGAGGATCCGCGCCAGGGCGCGCGCGCCGCCGCGCTGCTGGCGCTGGTCGGGCTGATCAACCTGCCGATCGTGCATTTCTCCGTGGTCTGGTGGAACACCCTGCACCAGGGCTCCACGGTGCGCGTGCTCGGCCCGTCGAAGATGCCGCTGGCGATGCTGTGGCCGCTGCTGACCGCGGTGCTGGCGAGCAAGTGCTACTACCTGGCCAGCCTGCTCGGGCGCATGCGCACCGATCTGCTGGCGCTGGAGCGCGGCAAGGGCTGGGTGCGCGCGCTCGCGCTGGCCGCACCCGCGCCGGCGCCGCTGCCGGAAGCGCGCGTGGCGGCGGAGCGCGCGGCATGAGCGGCTTCTGGGCGATGGGCGGCTACGCCGCCTACGTGTGGACGGCCTACGCGCTGTTCCTGCTGGTGCTGCTGCTGGACACGCTGCTGCCGCGCTGGCGACAACAGCGCCTGCTCGCCGAGACGCGCGCGCAGGTGGTGCGCGAACAAAACCGCCGTCAGCGCGGCGCAGCGCCGTCGGCGCCAGGTCCCGCCAATGAATCCCACCCGTAAGCGCCGCCTGCTGCTCGTGCTGCTGGTGCTGGGCGCCGCCGCGCTCGCCACCGGCCTGTTCGTACTGGCCCTGCAGCACAACATCAGCTACCTGTTCACGCCGAGCCAGGTGCAGGCCGGCCAGGCCGACGGCTACCGCGTGTTCCGCCTCGGCGGCATGGTCAAGGCCGGCTCGATCCGGCGCAGCGCCGATTCGCTGCGGGTGGAGTTCACCGTGATCGACAAGTCCGGCGCCACCGCGGTCGCCTACACCGGGATCCTGCCCGACCTGTTCCGCGACAACCAGGCGGTGATCGCCACCGGTTCGCTGCATGGCGCCGGCTTCGTCGCCACCGAGGTGCTGGCCAAGCACGACGAGACCTACATGCCGCAGGAACTGAAGGACGCGATGGCGCAGGCCCACGAGGGTCGCACCGCGGCGGCGGTTTCCGCATCGGCCGCCACGTCCGCCACGCCATGACGCGGATGCTGACCTGCCGCACCGCGCTGCGCTGGCCGCGTTCGGTCGCCCTGCCGCGATGACCGCCGAACTTGCCCAGTTCGCGCTGATCCTGGCCCTGCTGCTGGCGCTGGCGCAGGGCGTGCTGCCGCTGCTCGGCGCCTGGCGCGGCGATCGCGCGTTGATGGCGGTGGCGCGACCGGCCGCCTGCGCGCAGGCGCTGTTCGCCTGGCTGGCGTTCGCCCTGCTCGCGTATGCGCTGCTGCGCCTGGATTTCTCGGTGCGCTACGTGGCCGCCAACGCCAACCTGGCCCAGCCCTGGTACTACCGGCTGGCCGCGGTGTGGGGCGCGCACGAAGGCTCGCTGCTGCTGTGGATCGCCATCCTCAATCTGTGGACGGTGCTGCTGGCGCGCAGCAGCCGGCACCTGCCGGAGGCGTTCGCCGCGCGCGTGCTCGGCGTGCTTGGCCTGATCGCCGCCGGCTTCCTGGCGTTCGTGCTGTTCACCTCCAACCCGTTCGCGCGGCTGTCGCCGATGCCGCTGGACGGCAACGAACTCAACCCGGTGCTGCAGGATCCGGGCATGGTGTTCCACCCGCCGGTGCTCTACACCGGCTACGTCGGTTTCTCGGTGGCCTTCGCCTTCGCCATCGCCGCCCTGCTCGGCGGCGAACAACAGCAGGCCTGGGTGCGTTGGGCGCGGCCGTGGACCAATGTCGCCTGGGGCTTCCTCACCGCCGGCATCGTCGCCGGCAGCTGGTGGGCCTATGCCGAACTGGGCTGGGGCGGCTGGTGGTTCTGGGATCCGGTGGAGAACGCCAGCTTCATGCCGTGGCTGGTCGGCGCGGCGCTGATCCACACCCAGGCGGTCACCGAGAAACGCGGCGCGCTGGGTGCCTGGACCTTGCTGTTGTCGATCCTGGCGTTCTCGCTGTCGCTGCTCGGTACCTTCCTGGTGCGCTCGGGCGTGCTGACCTCGGTGCACGCCTTTGCCGCCGACCCGCGCCGCGGCCTTTACATCCTCGGCTTCCTGATCGTGGCGGTCGGCGGTGCGCTGCTGCTGTACGCGCTGCGCGCGCCGCGGCTGGCTGCCGGCAAGCCGTTCGCGGCCCTGTCGCGGGAAACCGCGATCCTGGTCGGCAACCTGATGCTGACCGTGGCCGCGGCGATGGTGCTGCTGGGCACGCTGTTCCCGCTGCTCGGCGATGCGCTGCGCTTGGGCAAGGTCTCGGTCGGCCCGCCCTACTTCGGCCTGCTGTTCCCGCTGCTGATGCTGCCGGTGGTGCTGCTGCTGCCGTTCGGCCCGTATCTGCGCTGGGGCCGGACCGAACCCGGCACGCTGCAGGCCGTGGCCGTGCGCGCGGTGCTGGCCGCACTAGCCTGCGCCCTGGTCGCCTTCGTGCTGACCGACGGCTCGGCACGCGCGGTGGCCGGCGTCGCCGCCGCCACCTGGATCGGCGTCGGTACCGCCTTGTATGCGTACAAACGCCTGCGCGAAGCGCCGCGCGGCCGCCGCTTCCCCGCGGAGCTGGCCGGCATGCTGCTGGCCCATGCCGGCGTGGCGGTATTCGTGGCCGGCGTACTGCTGTCGGAAAGCCTGTCGATCGAGCGCGACGTGCGCCTGGCGCCGGGGCAGAGCGAACAGATCGGCGGCTATGCGTTCCGCTTCGACGGCGTGCGCATGATCGACGGGCCAAACTGGAAGGCCGAGCAAGGCACGCTGACGGTGAGCCGCGATGGCGCGGCGGTGGCGGTGTTGCATCCCCAGAAACGCCTGTATTCCAGCGAGCGGATCCAGACCGAGGCGGCGATCGATGCCGGCGTCACCCGCGATCTGTACGTCGCGCTGGGCGAGCCGATGGACGACCAGCACATCGAGAACGCCTGGACCCTGCGCCTGTACTACAAACCCTTCATCCGCTGGATCTGGCTGGGCGGCCTGCTGATGATGCTCGGCGGCTTCGTCAGCGCCTGCGCGCGCCGGCTGCGTGCGCCGCATGCGGTCGCGCTCGACCCGGGCCTGGCCGCGCCTGCGGTCCCGGCAGCAGCGGGCGCATCGCCATGAGCCGGCTGCTGCCGCTGCTCGGCTTCCTGCTGCTGGCCGCGCTGTTCGGCTTCGGCATCTACTGGAGCCGCGCGCACGACCCGCGCGAGGTGCCCTCGCCGCTGATCGGCAAGCCGGCGCCGGCGTTCTCGCTGCCGCGCCTGGACGATCCCGCGCAACGTGCCGGCAACGCCGAATTGCGCGGCCGCCCCTACCTGCTCAACGTGTTCGGCAGCTGGTGCCTGGCCTGCGGCGAAGAGCATCCTGTGCTGCTTGCGCACGCCAACGACCTCGGCGTCGCACTGATCGGCTACGCGTACAAGGACGACCCGCAAGACGCGCGTGCCTGGCTCGCGCAGCGCGGCAATCCTTATGCGCTGGTGGTGGTCGACCAGGACGGACAGCGCGCGCTCGATTTCGGCGTCTACGGCGCCCCGGAAACCTTCCTGATCGATGCCCAGGGCGTGATCCGCTACAAGCATGTCGGCGTGCTGACGCCCGCGGTGATCGCCGAAGAACTGCGCCCGGCGATCGCCGCGCTGGACGGAGCGCAGCGATGAACGTGCCCTTTGCACTGACGCTACGCGGCCGGCCATGGACCAGACCTTGGCTAGCGTTGCTGGTCTTGCTGCTGCTCGCGCATGCGGTGCCGGCGGCGGCGCAGGCGGTGGATCCGCTGCCGTTCCAGGACCGGCAGCAGGAACTGCGCTTCCAGCGCCTGACCGCGCAATTGCGCTGCCTGGTCTGCCAGAACGAGAACCTGGCCGACTCCAACGCGACGCTGGCGCGCGACCTGCGCCACCAGGTGTTCGCGCAGTTACAGGCCGGCCGCAGCGATGCGCAGATCAAGCAGTACATGGTCGATCGCTATTCGCAGTTCGTGCTCTACGACCCGCCGCTGGCGCCGGCGACCTGGCTGCTGTGGTTCGGTCCGCTGCTGTTCCTGCTCGGCGGCGCGGCCATGGTCGTGGCCACGCTGCGGCGCCGAGCCGCCGCCGCAGCGCACGCGCCGCCGGAACAGGAGCCGGAAGAACAATGGTGACGCCCGGCTTTTGCATCGCCGCCGTGCTGATGCTCGGCATCGCGCTCGGTGTGCTGCTGCGGCCGCTGCTGCGCCGGCGTCTGGGCGCGCGCAGGTTGCGGCTTGGCGTCGCGGCGCTGTTGGCCGTGGCGCTGCCGCTGACGAGCGCCGGCCTGTATCTGCTGGTCGGCGATCCGGCCGCACTTGCCGGCGTGCCCGCGCAGGCGGCAGCGGCGCCCGACCCGGGCGCGGCGCAGCGGGCACTGCAGCAATGGCTGGACCAGGCCGCGGCGGCCGTGCAGGCGAAACGCAGTGCCGAAGCGCGCGACGCCTACGCGCAGGCGCTGCGGATCGATCCGGACAACAGCGATGCGCTGCTCGGCTGGGTCGAGGCGGACATGGCCGAGCAAGCCGATTTCGCCGTCGGTACGACCGCGCGCGGCATGCTCGAGCGCGTGCTCGCGCAACAACCGGACAACCAGCGTGCCCTGTGGATGCTCGGCATCGGCGAATTCCAGCAGCGCCGCTACGCCAGCGCCGCGGCGCACTGGCGGCACCTGCAAGGCCTGCTGCCCGAGGCTTCCCCGCTGCGCGACGCGGTGGCGCAGAAAATCGCCGCCGCCGAAGCGATGGCCGCGACGCCCACGCCTGCGCCTGCGCCCGCCGGGACGCGCTGAAGCGCCACTGCTTGCGCGATCTGTCGAACGGTCTCGGCATCCAACTCGGCGACTCGAGGCTTCCTCTCCGCCTGCGATAGGAGCAGCCGGATTCCTGACCTGAGGCGAAAAGCATCCGCCCCGACGCTGCTGCCCGCCAGCGGATCGCATGTCCACGCGTTCGACCAATGTCAGTTAGGCTGAGGGTCCGCGCCTTGCGGTCGCCGCTAGGATCGGAAGCGAGGACAGGGTCATCCTGCTGCAGCCGCCGTACCGCAGGATGGATGCCGCCCGCGCTGCCCTTCGTCGTTCAACGAGAGTGCGAATCGCACCATGGAGCACCCTATGCCGGTTTCCCCGACAAGTCCAAACAGCCGCGTCTATCGGATCATGCCGACGGCAAGCAAGCTCGGCGTATGCGGCCTCGCCTTGACCGCGTTGCTCGCGAGCGCCATCTGGCCGCGCGATGCGACGGCGGAGGTCGCGATGACGCCGGGCGTCACCGGGCACCTGCTGGTCCCCGTGTTCGTCAACGGCAAGGGACCCTACGAGTTCATGCTCGACACCGGCGCCGACACCAGCGCGGTCTATGCTTGGTTCGCGTCGGAACAGCATCTCCCCTCCGGCAAGACCGCAACCATCAGCGGGGCGACCGGAGACGTGGAGGAGACGACGACGCGGGTAGAGTCGCTCTCGCTCGATGGCAGGGCGATCCATCATCTCGATGTGGACACCATTCCCGACCGGACCGACGGCGTGAAGATCGCGGGAATCGTCGGCGCCGATTTGCTGATGGACCGCCTCACGGTGATGGATACCGGGTGCCAGACCGTTTCGCTGCTGCCGCGCGGCAAGAATGCAGCACGGCTCGCCGGCCGCAGCGCGACCCTGATCGAGGCGGGTTCGATCAAAAACGGCAAGCAATTGACACTGCCGGTCACGGTCAACGGCGTGGCCGGCGTGGCGACGCTCGACAGCGGCGCCCGCTCGTCGATGATCAACACCACCTTCGCCAACGCCGCGCAGATCGATCCCGGCTCGGCCGCTTTCCGCGACGGACCGCCCGCGCGTGGCGCCGTCCAGACGCCCATCCCTTCGCGTGTCGGCCCGATCGGCACAGTGAGCTTTCCGGGATCGACCCAACGCAACGTCGTGGCGCGCGTGGTCGACCTGCCGGTGTTCGACGATGCCGGGTACTCCGACGGGCACGCGTTCAACATCGGCGTGGACATGCTCCAGGCCACGCGCATCACGCTCGATTACAGTGCGCGCCGGGTATGGATTGGCCCGTCAAGCTGCATTGCCAAGTCAGGCAGCCGTTGATTCCCGCTCAGGCCACGCTCTCGATCGATCTTTCAAAAACAGACCAATCCCGCCTCCGCCGTGACGTGTCGCAACGCTGGCGCATCGGCCAATCGCCGAAAACCGGTCAGAGCACGGCCTTGATCTTGGCTTGCAGCGTCTCGGCGTTGAAAGGCTTCACGAGGTAGCCGTCCGCCCCCGCCTCCTTGAGCGCGGTGATGTCGTCCCGTCTGTTGTCGGCGAGGACCATGATGAACGGCGTGCCGGCTATCGCACGGTCCCTGCGGATCTCGCGCAGGAGCTGCAAGCCGGTCATCGGCTGCATGTTCCAGTCGCACAGGACCAGGCCGACCCTGTCCGCACGCAGCGTGGCCAGCGCCGACGCGCCGTCGGCGGCCTCGGCCACGTCGTCGTAGCCGAGCCTGTTCAACAGGTTCTGGATGACACGCCGCATCGTTCGGTAATCGTCGACGATCAAAATCTTCATCTATCGCGTCTCCGCAGTGGTCTGTCGCCGGCATCCACCGGCCATCGGGCGCATCCGGTGCGGGACTGCGTCGTGACGGGAACGCGGCAACGGCCGCTCTCCCTTGCGCTCCACATCGTTCGCTTGGCCCAATGGTGCCAGCAGTCCGCGAAGGATTTCAGCGCCAGAACTTGCCACGAGGCCGTCATTTGCCTCGCGGCGCCGTGGCCTGGACTGCCACGTCTGCTAACGCGACCACGGCAACAGGTACGGCAGGAATATTTGACCATCGTCGCCGCTGATCGGCGGCGAGCTTCCTGGCCGACACTGCGGTCGCTACACGCACTACCGGTGTGGGGGGACAGATGGATTGATAAACGGGATAGAACGGAATAAGCCGAAAAAAAATGGGACGAAAGCTATGCAGGACGCGGCTCTGTGGCAGTTCAGTCCCGCCGCGCGGCGAGTCAGCATAGGTTTGCGAAATGGCCCCCCAGCGGCATTGACGGACACTAGAAATGCGAAATGCCTCTCCGGCGTGAGCGCCATTCAAGGGGCATTTGAAGCCGGTCGGCAAGACCGCCGTGAACGGCGGTCTTGACCTGCTTACCCGCGCAGCGCCCAGCGAGTTAGAGCGGCCAAGCCAGCAGCGATGGCTGTCGTGGCGATGAATATGACCAGCAGCTCCCCGAGGGGCACTTGATCGCTGACGTAGATCAGCGTGTGCAGCGGTGGCTGCCCCCGCTGGCTTTGCCACAGAGGGACGAGCCTAAGGCCGACGTACACGCCAAAAAACAGCAGTAAATAGGCTCCAAGCAAACGACCGAAGTTGAAAAACGGCTTTCGCTGCACTACTGGGCCAATGCCGATATGCACAGAGCCGCCAGCGTTGACGGCAATTCCGCCGCGATCAGCAATCACCTGCCGCTCGTGCTCGGTTTTGGCCTTGGGTGCTTGGGACTTGGCGAGCAATTCCCGCATTTGTCGCACTTTTTCTTGGCCTTCGTCGTTCATTGTTCGCTCCTGTTAGCGCGCTGGGGGCGCAAAAGCTGAATCGCAGCCTGAGTGCATGTTCTCGACCCACTGCGTGAGCCAAGCATGTAACGCACCCAGCTGGTCGTTGTCCAACTCTTGGATCACCTGCGCATTCGCCGCGTACACAAATGCCTGAATTTCATCAGAAAGCCCGTAATAGCGGCCTTTTTGCGCGATTTGTGCCAACAGGTTCCGGCGTTGAATGGGATAAGGAGGTGGCAAGGGCGCCCCACGTTGCCGCTCCCCCTTCAGCGCCTGCGCAGCGCTAAGGGCGCCGTCGATGCTGCCCTTGAGCGCCTGAAGGTTCGAAAACGCCACCGATTGCTCGGTCTTGGCCCTAACGAGCAGTTGCCGCACCTGATCCACCCACATCCGTTCCGTCATCTTGACCCCTGATCCCGCGCGCAGCGGGTCTAGCGAACGCCAACACCTGGGCGCTTGGCAGGCCATTGACCAAGGCGTCATGGATGAGGGAAACCAGGGTGGCGTAGTCCGCCGGCTCCAACCTTCCCCCGTCCAAGGCTTCCTCTGTCAACTGGACGGCCAGCTTGATGTCTTGGGATCGCGCAGCCTGAGATTGGTATAGCGGCCCTTCCTCTCGAACACGTAAATCCGCTTCCTCTCGAGCATGCAAAGCCTTGTATCCCAAGGCTTCCAGGCGCTCGCTGCCGGAGCCTGCGAGAACCCAATTGAGGTTCCATCCGCGCTCATGCAGACCGATCAGCGTTCGTAAGTCGGGTTCGCGCTTGTCCTGTTCGTAGTTCTGATAGGTCCGGAGCGGAACCCCAAGTTCCTCTGCGAACTCCCGCTGGGATGCTGACGCACGTATGTGCGCCATTCGCTCGCCAATTGTCCCTAGGTCGCCGTGTCGCACTTAGCGCCCCCCAAGTGCGACGCGAAGTGCGACAAGGCCCGTACGCGTCGCACTTTCTGCAAGTCCATGTTTCATAACAATTTTCGCCTCAGCGCACGTTCGTTCGCAGATAGGGGAAAGTGCGACGCACGATCCTGCTTGACATGCGCACATACGTGCGTAATATCTGCCGCATAGACACCGCCAACGGATATCCCGAAACGTGACGGCACTACAGGCAGCAAAAAAAACCAGCCTCAAGGACTGGCACCCGGCCGAAGTGGGTGCTGCGCTGCGCATGAAGGGCATCTCCCTGCGCCAGCTCAGCATCCTCAACGGCTACAACAATCCGAACAGCCTCGCGAAGGCGCTGCACCGGCCATACCCGCTCGCAGAAGCCCTCATCGCCGAGGCGCTGGGCATCAGCGCGCCGGAGATCTGGCCGACCCGATACGGCAAGGACGGCAAGCCGAACCGCAAACGCGGTCAGAAGGCTCTGCTTCCCGCTGGTGCCAAGCCTAGCAGGCTGCGCCTGGTCCGCAATCCGCAAAACGGGACCGCGCAATGAACAGCGCCCCCCTCTACACCGCAGAGCAGATCGACCGGCTGATGGCCGGGATCTTCAGCCCTGGCCGCGACAAGCGCAGCCCGGAATACATGGCCGGTTGCCGCGCCGCGCTGACGCGCTGGCTCGCTGCTGGTCCGGCTACCCGCAATCCTCATCCGACCGGCTCGGCTGCCGCCGATGCCTGGTGGGCAGGATGGGACGAAGGCCGGTCCACCGCGGAGATCGTGCCCAGCGCCAGCGGTTCCTTCAACACACGCCTGACCCGGGCTAACGGGTGGGGATCAGCCGGCCAGTGCCCCGCGCCGACATACGCGAAAACCCCGGCAATCAGGGAGCAGGCTCGCCACGTCGTGGCCGCCGGCAGGACGCCAGCGAGCGCCTCCGCCTGTGTGACCTGTGCGGCCGTAGGTGGGGGTGTCGAAGCATGAAGCGCAAAGCTCGCTCCGACGCCCTCACCGGCGACATGTTCGCAGTGCCGCGGCCTGCAGCCCAGGTGCCGGGCAGCATGGACTTCCGCCAGCCGGTCACCCTGATCGTGGGCGACATGCTGAAGGACGCGCATGCGGCTGGCCTAGACCGCTTCGAAGTGGCTGCGCGCGCAAGCCGGCTGGCTGGCCGCGACGTGTCCAAGGCAATGCTCGACGGCTACACCGCGGAAAGCCGCGAAGAATTCAACTGCCCGCTCTGGCTGGCGCCGGTGCTGGAGATCGTGTGCAGCAGCACGCGGCTGGCCGAATGGCATGGCTCGGTGGTCGGCGGACAGCTGCTGCTGGGCGCTGCCACGCTCGATGCGGAAATCGGACGTCTGGAGCGAGAGCGCCAGCTCGCGTGCGAGCAGATCAAGGCCCTCAAGAGCCTGAGCCGGAGGGTCCGTTGATGGCCGATGGCATTTGCTCGGGGGAAGCAATGGATCTCAACGCCATCGCCGCTGTTCTCGGAATCACCAAACGCTCGGCCGAACGGCGAGCGACCAAGGAAAACTGGCCATTTGAGTCGCGTTCTGCGCGGGGCGGCGCGAAACGCTACTACCAGACGCGGGCGCTACCCGCTGACGTGCAAGCCGCGCTCTTCCTGCGCTCTGGCGCGGGAGCCGGTTCTGCAGGTGCTGCCGTGGAACGGGCACGCGAACGTCGCGCCGTGTCCGCGCCCAGCGCCGCGCAGATCCAGTCCGCCTGGCAGCGCTACGAAGCCGTGCCCCAGCATCTGAAGGCAGAGGCCGCACGCCGCCTACGCGCCCTGCAGGCGGTGGAGCAGCTGGTCGCCGACGGCCAGCCGCTGCTGGATGCGCGCACACTCGTCGCCACACAGCTGCAGCGGCAGGACGAGCGCGGCGTCAGCGAGGCGAGCCTGGGGCGCTGGGCTGCGCAAGTGGCGGGCGTCGAAAAGCAGCACCGCTTGGCGATGCTGGTGCCTGCGTATACCGGTCGCACCGTCACTGCCGAGATTCCGGCCGAGGCGTGGGATCTGTTCAAAGCGGACTACTTGCGTGTGGAAGCGCCCACCGCTAGCAGTTGCTACGACCGCGTCGTGCGCGTGGCAAGGGTTCACGGTTGGGCCATCCCGTCGCTGAAGACCTTCCAGCGCCGCATCAAGGCGGAACTGCCGCGCGGCGTCCTGGTGCTGGCTCGCCAAGGTCAGGAAGCCTTCGACCGGACATTCCCCGCACAGGAACGCGATCGCAGCATCTTCCACGCCCTGGAGGCGGTGAACGCGGACGGCCACAAGTTCGACGTGTTCGCGCGGTGGCCGGACGGCACCGTAGCGCGCCCGATCATGGTCGGCGTCCAAGACCTCTACAGCGGCAAGCTGTTGGGCTACCGCATCGCTGAGACGGAATCCTCTGATCTCGCGCGGTTCGCCTTCCGCGATGTTGTGGAGCGCTACGGCATCCCGCAGAAGGTGTGGCTCGATAACGGCCGCGGCTTCGCATCGAAGATGCTGACCGGCGGCACCGCCAACCGGTTCCGCTTCAAGGTGCGCGAAGACGACCCGACCGGCGTGCTGACCGGGATGGGATGCGAGATCCACTGGGCGACCCCATACCACGGCCAAGCCAAGCCGATCGAGCGCGCATGGCGTGATCTGTGCGACCGCATCGCAAAGCACCCCGCGTTTGCTGGCGCCTACACCGGCAACAAGCCAGACGCAAAGCCGGAGAACTACGGGTCCAAGGCCGTGCCGCTGGACGAGTTCGTGCGGGTGCTCAACGAAGAGGTCGCCGCCCACAACGCGCGTGCCGGCCGGCGGACACGCGTGTGCGGCGGTCAACTGTCCTTCGACCAGGCATTCGCCGCGTCCTACGCTGTATCGACTATCGGCAAGGCAACGACCGAGCAGTTGCGCCAGATGCTGCTGGCCACCGACGTGGTCACCAGCGACGCTCGCGACGGCAGCGTGCGTCTATCCGGCAACCGCTACTGGTCCGAAGCGATCGCACCGCATGCCGGCCAGAAGCTGATGCTGCGCTTCGATCCTGAGCAGCTGCACACGGTCGTGCAGGTCTACACGCTTGCGAATGTGTACCTAGGCGAGGCCGACTGCATCGCTGCCGTGGGTTTCGCAGACACAGCCGCCGCCCGCGAGCATTCCCGCGCCAAGAGGCAATTCCGCCGAGCCAGCCGCCAGCAGTTGGACGCCGAGCGGCGCATGGACGCCGCAAGCGTCGCCGCGCAGCTGCCATCCCCGATGCCGGAGGAACTGCCGCCGGCAGGCGTGATCGCGCCGATCTTCGGCCGCCGTAAGGCGCCGGCCGTCGAACAGCCGGCCGTCCTGCAGCGCACCGGTACGGATGATCACGACACCGCGTTTGCAGCACTGATGGAGCGCATGGCTGCGCAGCAGCAGTCGTCAGTGCTTTGGCAGGCGCCGGAGGACGACGCATGACCGTCCAGGTCACCACGCCCTCGGGCGGCAGCGCGTGGCTGCGCCGGCGCGAGCGCCTGGCGCGGCTGCTCGTTGAGACCACGTGCCCCGAGCGCTATCGCACCCATGTCCGCGTTCGCACCGGCGTCGACCAGCGCAAGACACCCAAGCCACCAACACCCGGAAGCGCCCTGCAGGCGAGGCGCGAGCGCCTCTCCAAGCTCCGGCGCGCTCCTTTGCCTCCTGTCGCACCGAACCAACCCAAGGAAACCCTCTCGATGAATGTCACCGCCCTGCCCACCGCATCCCAGGAACTCTCGCCGGAGCAGCTCGCCGATCTGCGCGAGCGCATTCGTGTTGTGGCCCAGGATGACCCGAGCTACTCGCAAGCCCGTATTGCGCGCGAGTCCGATGTCAGCGGCGCGACGCTGTCGCAGTTCCTCGGCGGCACCTACGCGGGCAACATGCAGAACGTCGCCCGTAAGCTGCAGACATGGCTGCAGGCGCTGGACGAGCGCAAGACCGCCGGCAAGCTACCCGACGGCCCTGACTGGGTGCCCACGCCGACAAGCGAGAAAATCCTCGCCGTGCTGCGCTATGCACAGATGGCGGGCGATATCGCGTTGATCATTGGTGGCGCCGGCCTGGGCAAGTCCAAGACGATCCACCGCTACGCCAAGATCGCGCCGAACGTCTGGCACGTGGAGCTGACCCCGGCCACCGGCAGCGTCATGAGCTGCCTGCAGGAAATCGCGATCGCCTTGGGGCTGCGCGACGTGCCCAACTCCGCGGCCTACCTGCAGCGCGCCATCTTCGCCCGCGTCCGCGATACGAACGGTGTGCTGGTACTGGACGAAGCACAGCACATGACGGTCCAGGCGCTGGACCAGGTCCGTTCCATCAACGACCAGACCGGCATCGGCCTGGTGCTATGCGGTAACGAGCGCGTGTATACGCAGATGAGTGGCGGCAACCGCGCGCCCTTCCTCGACCGCCTGTATAGCCGCATCGGCAAGAAGATCATTCTGAGGAAGGCGACCACGGGCGACGCGGACGCGATCATCGCGGCTTGGGGGATCGAAGACTCGCCCTGTAAGGACGCCATCCGCAAGATCGCCGCCACGCCTGGTGCACTGCGCGTCCTCAACAAGGTGCTGCGGCTGGCTGCAACCTACGCCAAGGCCCAGAACCGACCGATCGGCTGCGACGAGATCCGGCACGCTGCGGTGGAGCTGGGAGTGATGATCTGATGGACAAAGCCAGCATCCCCGTTATCACGGCCGACCTGGTGACTGCGGCAGCGCTGATCGGTGGTCTGCGAACCGCCGCACTGCCGCAGCGCTGCCGCGTTGTGCAGGCGATCGCAGACCACGGCAAGACCGTGGATGAGCTGACGGTGGGCGAGCTGCTGCAGCTCGCCAAGGACGCCCAGGCCCATGCTCGCTAAGCCCCGCGCTCCACGTGGCAATGGCCCTGCGGGCTACGCAGCCCTCGGCGCCACCACGACCACCGTGCCCACATCCACCCTGCGGCAGCGCCGCGAGGTCGGGCAGCTACTGAAGGCTCGCGCCTTGCCCACGCGCTACGTCACCGACCAGCACGCCGCGCTGCTTACAGCGGCAGGCATCGCGGTCAGCTATGGCGACTTGCTCGATCGCACCCTGCGCGCCGTGAGCTATCGCGCCACCCAGCGCCTCATCCACTTGCTGAAGGACCAAGACCATGCACAGGCTTGACCCGGTTTGCGCCCGCTTCAACGAGCATTTGAAGGCCGCGATGGCCGCGGTGTACGCGCTCTCCGAGCGCAAGGTCCAGCCACGCCAGATCCGCCTGGCCGACAGCCGCCCGGTCGTGGTGATCGATCCCCCGCGGGACGCGTGGATTCAGGGCGCCATGCGCCGTCGCGAGTGCACCGCGCTGACGCGCCGGCACGTGATGGTCGCGCCGTTCCAGGGCGTGCTGCTGGAGTGGGAAGTCAACGAAGCACGAAATCCGCCATCGGCGCAAAGCGCATGAGCGGCCCCTTCCAACCTCTGGGCTTTGGGCTGCACGGCGTGCAGGTGAAGCCTTCCCGCAAGGAGCAATCCGATATGAGCAAGTTGGAAGACGCCTGCACCCGCGTAATCGCCGCGATGCAAGCCGCTGGCGGGATGCTGACTTCGGCGCAGGTGCGCGAAGAACTGGCCGACGTGCAGCGCCCCTTGCGCTATGCGGCGATCGCCCGGCTGACCAGCGACGGCCTCATCGCCGCCGAGGGAAGTACCAACCTGCGCGTCTATTCGCTGATCCGGCCTGGCGCTGCCTTGGTGCTGGAGTCTGACGAGCAGCCGGCGGCCGCTGGGCAACCAACCCCTGAACCCACGCCGGAGGTGGCACGCACCGAGTCGGACTCGCTGGTGCTGGCCACCACCGGCATGAAGGTTGTACCGACGCTAGTCACCGATTCCAGCGGCATGGCGCGGATGTTGCCCACTGCCTTCGCCCTACGCGAAAGGCTCGACGCGATCGCCGATGACCTGCAGGACGCCCTGGAGGACGCCTGCAGCGCGCAGCTGGCGCACGGCCTGCTCGCGCACCTGGTCGCGGCCTCCGGCGCCCTGCGCAAAGCCCGCAAATCTCTCCCCGCCGCTTGAGCCACACCGTCGGTGCGGCGGCAACCGCACGGACCTCGACCGAGGAACCACACCATGAATGCAATCCCACAGGGCTTCCGACAGGACGCCCAAGGCCGGCTGATCCCGCTGGCCCACATCAAGCCGATCGACCTGGCTCGCGACGAACTGGTCCAAGAGATCGTCCAGAAGGCGAAAGCGCTGAGCGGCGCGATCGCGGCGTTCAAGGCCGGCACGTTCGGCGACATCGAAGCGTTCGTTCAGCTGAGCGCCGAGCAGTATCGCGTCCGCCTTGGCGGCAAGAAGGGCAACGTGCAGTTGCTCAGCTTCGACGGCCGCTACAAGGTGCTGCGCGCGATCCAGGAGAGCATTGCTTTCGACGAGCGCCTGCAGGCTGCCAAGTCGCTCATCGACGCTTGCCTGACCGAGTGGACCGAAGGCGCTCGCAGCGAGTTGCGCGCCCTGATCAACGATGCATTCCGGGTCGACCAGGCCGGCAACATCCGCACCGGCCAGGTGCTGTCGCTGCGCCGCCTAGCGATCGATGATCCGCGCTGGCAGCAGGCCATGTCCGCGATCGCCGAGGCCGTCCAGGTCGTCGGCTCGAAGAGCTATGTCCGCGTTTACGAGCGCGACGCGAATGGGGAGTACCGCCCCATCGCCCTCGACATCGCGGGGGTCTGAGATGGGATCGCAATATCACCATTCCGCCCTGGCCAATCCTTCCGGCCTGCTCGCGCTGGCGATGGCGATCGCCGACGACAACGTGCGCGGCGAGATCGAGTTGTACGCCCGGCAGCACTGGATCGAGGACACGGTGTTCTACGACACCGCCCAGGTGGTGGAGCCGGGGGAAGAGGCCGAGCAGGACCTGGCTGTGGTGCAGCGTGCGCTTCAGTACATCGAGGCGCGGGGCGACGTGTGGCCATGGCGGCTCAAGCGGCACATCAACAACCCCGCATTGATCCACTTCGACGACACGAACGCGGAGGTGCCGGCATGAAGGCCTGGTGCTGGTCCAGCGGTCTGATCGAGTTCGGTACACGCACGCCGAAAGGCGCCATCCAGATCGCCTCCGGCAAAGAGGCGTCGCTGCGCCATGCACTCGACGTTCTTGCACGCCATGGCGAAGGCGCCAGTGCTGGCTGCCTGCTGGTGCCCGGAGTGCCGGAGGCGCCCCAGGACGAAACCGACACGGCCAAGGGCGACGCCTTGGCGGCATGGGTGAAGTGGTGCGCCGAACGCAAGTACCGCGGAGTGAAGTTCTACCCGATGCAGGAGACGGTCGATGGCGATCACTGACAACAGCACGGCCCAGGAGATCAACACGCTGCTGAACTGGCTGTTTCCGTATGCCGGCCGGCAACAGCAACAGCATGTCAGGCGGGAGGATGCGATGGCGGCCGCCGAGCAGTTGGCCAACAAGGCGCACCGCCAGCTGACGGCAGGCACGCATGGCGCCCTCATCCGCGATTCGCTCCAGGTCGACGGCTGGCGCTTCGACGCCATCGACAACGGGGGCCGCTGACATGGCCACGGCCCCGGTAGTCCCATGCCCGAAGTGCCAGGCGGATCTCATCGAACTTGCGGAGCTGACATTGGCAGATTGGGTGGCGCCCGACCAGGACCCAGAAGGAAAGGCACGCGCAGACCTGATCCTGGAATGCGAAGCGTGTGGCACCCAGTTCAACGCTTTCGTGCCGCTCGACGCGTTCCAGGAGATCGTATGAAGCGCGCTGCCGACCCCATCCGTCGCGTCCAGATCGCCAAGATCAAGATGGCCCAGAAGGAGCTGGGTATGGATGACTCGGCCTACCGTGAAATGCTCCAGCGCGTGACCGGGCGCAGCTCATCCGCTGCGATGACGCACCAGCAGCGCGACCAGGTGCTAGCCGAGCTGGCGAGGCTTGGCTGGCAAGCGAAGGCCTGGCCTGACCGCCCGAAGAACACAGACCAGGTGCCGATGCTGCGCAAGGCCGAGGCGCTGCTCGCGCAGGCGAAGCGTCCCTGGGAGTACGCCCACGCCATGGCCCGGAAAATGTTCGGCGTGGACCGCCTGGAGTTCCTCAATCACGAACAGCTGCACCGGCTTGTGGCCGCGTTGCAGATCGATGCCAACCGGAGACCCTGATGGCTGCGAAACCAAAGAACGGGCCGCTGTGCATCGTCACGATCGGCTACCAGCACCTGCTGATGCCGGCCGCCGAAGGCATGAAGGTGGTGGCGTTGCTAGCAAATGCGGTCGACGTGGACTACGACGGCGCGAGCCAGCACCGTGTCGGCTACGTCGTAAACGAGCCGGTGCAGGTGCGCTTTGAAACAGTCACCGCCGATCAGATCCGGGCGCGACCAGATCCCGATGGCACTACACCCAAACGGAGGGCGTGATGGCAATTGATCAAGGCGACTTCGAAAGGCTCATGAGGGAATCGACCGCTCCCGCGATGGCGATGGTGCTGCAGCAGCTCCCGCAGATGCCGCCCGCCCACGTGGTCTTCTACCTGAATCAGTTGGCGAACCTGAGCATCCAGTTGCTGCGGGCCGGCGGCAAGCAGGACGACGACGTGCGCCGTTTCCTATTGGACGCTCTGACTTCGCTGGAACGGCCGCCGTTGCTGTTCCTGCCGGACACGCGAGTCCACTGATGCGCGCGACTTGCCCCGAGTGTGGCGCCCAGGCGCACGTTGCCGCGTTCTTCGTGGAAGACGATGGCAAGCGCCTCGCTATGACGGTCGCCGGCATGTCTCCCGAACTGGGGCGCGCCACGATCGCCTACCTTGGCCTGTTCAAGCCGCTGAAGACCTCGCTGCGGATGGCACGGGCCGCCAAGATCGCAGCGGAGGTCGCTGACCTGGTCGTGGCCGGCAACGTCTGTCGGGATGAGCGCAACGGCGTGCGCCGCCCGGCTTCGCAGGGTATGTGGGCGCTGGGCATGGAGCAGATGCTGGCGCAGCGCGCCTCGCTCAGCCTCCCGCTGGAATCCCACGGCTACCTGCGGGCTGTTGTGTTCGGGCTGGCTGACAAGGCAGATGCAGCGGAAGAGCGCCAACGCGAAGCGGACACCCGAGCTGGCCGGCACGTGCAGGGTGGCGTGACGCTCACACCCACGGCGAAGGAAACGCCGCTGGAGCGCCAGCTGGCTTGGATCGCACGCATGGAGGAAATGGAGCAGTTCACGTCGGAACAGGCGGAAGCCGAGCGCACGAAGGCGCGCGAAAAGTACGGGGCGGCGCAATGAGCGACCAAGGCGATCTGTGGGGTACTCCGACCGGCTTGGCGGCGATCGAACTGATCGAGCGCGGCACGCTGGACGTGCCCGAAGATCGCTGGGCGCCGATGCTGGCGGCCATGGTTGCAGTGCTGGAATCGACCTATCGGAGACTGGGCGTGGGCGATGCGCAAGCCGCCAAGCTGGCCACCGCCGGCGTGCTAGCCCAGGCCGAGTATGCCGGCGGCAGGATGCTGTATCTTCCTCGCGGCGATCGCTTGCGTAAGGCACTGCGGGACGCAGAGATCTATCACCGGGCACGGCGCGGTAATATTCGCCAGCTCGCGGAGGAGTACGGCCTGACGGACATCCATGTCTATCGGATCTGCCGCGAGCAAAAGGAACTGCATCTGTCGAAGGTGCAGGGGCGGCTTAACTTTGGACAACATGAGGGATAGTCGTGGTCTGGAAGGAAAATCTGAAGGCACTACCTGGCTTGGTCTTGCTCGCCGCGATTGTGGCTTCTGCCTCTTGCACTGGAAGCTCGGACGCGCCGGCGCCGGCAGCGCAAAAGACGGCGTCGATCCCAGCTGAGAAGCCCGTTTATGATCAAGCGCTCCGTCCGAAGATCGGCGAAGCAACCGTTTTGGCAGACCTGCTATCCAGCCTCACTCTTGCCGAAGCGCAAGCGCTAGCGAACGGAGCGCGATCGACCGCAGACGGCAACCCGCTCACTGTTATTCTGGTGATGGACAACGCCCACAAGCGGCAGGGCGAAATCGACGCGAGTTACGGCCTGATCGTTGATGCGTTGCCATCGGGCGACCTGCGAAATGCGGTCAAAGAAGACTGGGCGGCGACCACGAGATTCCTGCGTCTTTTTGAACCCGCCATGGCAGATTCGGGATGGAGCCAGAGAGTCTCCAGCGCGCAGGCGGAGCGTGATCGAACGCGAAGTCGCCTAGAGACTGAAGAACACATCGCCTTTCGGTAATAGAAGCCCCGCCACCGAGCGGGGCTTTTTGTTGCACTAACGTCGGTTAGTCCCGACTCACGCCCTCGCGCGCGCAACGTGTGCACACCGGGGGAATCTGGCTCGCAACGAGCCAGCAGCGTCTACACAACGCACCCGGTTGCCTGCCGGCGCCGGTCACTACGATCGGCGCCGGCTCCACACCAGGAGTGCGTATGTCGCCCAACAACCCGTTTCTCCGTGCCGTCGCATCGGTCAGCTCGCTGCTCGATCGGATCGGTTACATCTGGCTCTGGCTGGTCGTCAGCCTGTTCCTGCTGCTCATCGTCGCCCTGATCAATCCGATCCTGCTGGCGAGCTACATCTGGGCGGCCAGCAAGATCACCATGGCCGCCACCATCGGGTTCGGCGTCGACCTGACGGTCTTCCGCGGCGCCGACCCGCGCAACTTGGAAGGCATCGAGAAGTCGATGGCGCAGACGCGCCGCGTCACCTTGCTGGGCTGCGCGATGCTCGCCGCGGGGCTGATCGGATGAAGCGCTGGAAGGCATTCTGGACGCGACATCATGGCGACTGGCGCGAAGCGACGGCTGCGCTTGCCTTGGCGCTGTTCGCCTTGATCGCCCTGGCTTCGGCGATGGTCAGCAATCCGGCGAGCGCGGCCACACTGGAGCCTGCCAAGCCACAGGTCCGCGTTGCGCCAGCGTCTGCCCTCTACCGGCACCGCGTCGAGCAGGCCGTGGCGCGCGCCTGGGGCGTCGAAGGCTCCAGCGCCCGCCTGGCGGCGCAGCTCCACCAGGAGTCCGGCTTCCGCGCCAACGCGAAGTCGCCGGTTGGCGCACAGGGCATCGCGCAATTCATGCCCAGCACCGCGCGGTGGATCGCCACGGTATATCCGAAGGAACTGGCGAACTTCGATCCATGGAACGCACAGCAGTCGATCCTTGCCGCTGCGCTCTATGACCGCTGGTTGCTCGACCGCGTGATGGGCTACGGGCCGCGCCCGCTGTCCGAGTGCAGCCGCTGGGCCTTCACGTTTCGCGCGTACAACGGCGGCGAGACGATGCTCAACCGCGAGCGCAGCCTGGCCTACAAGGCCGGCGCGAATGCGAACGACTGGCGCGCCGTCGAGCCCTACCGGGTGCGCGCGACGTGGGCGCACAAAGAGAACGTGCACTACCCGCAGCGCATCTTGCTGACGCTGGAGCCGGCCTACCTGGCCGCAGGTTGGCCGGGAGCGGCGGCATGCGCGTAGAGCTGGAAGAACTCAAGCGTGCGAGCACGCGCAGCGCGCTGACCGGCTTGCTGCCTGTCCTCGGCTGGTCGCTGGTGGTCCTGCTGGTGGTCGCGCTGATCGGCGGGATCTGGGCCGGCAATCGCTGGGCCGAAGGCAAGCAAGCGATCAAGGACCGCACCGAACTGACGACCTACATCCGCCAGATGCAGGTGGAGGTGAAGCAACTGCGCCAGATCAGCGCTGATGACGCCGTCAGCTACCGCCAGGCCGTCGCCCGCCTGAATGCCATCGCCGTAGAGAGAGAGAACGACCGTGAAACCAATCGACTGCAAGCCGCGGCGGTGCAAGCGAGCCTGGATGCGCTGCTGCGCGCGCGCCCTGACCTGCGCGATGGTCGCGCTGGCGCTGATGTCCTGCGGCACTGGCGTGAAAGCAACACGCGACCCACCGCCAAGCCCGCCGCCTCCAAGCATCCAGCCGAGCCTGCGCCAGCAGTGTCCCGACCTGCCGCAGCCGCCGAACGACCTGTGGGGCACGCTGCTCGGCAATCACGACCTGGTCGCAGCGCAGTACCACGACTGCCAGAGCATCCAGCACCGGCTGACACAAGCCATGGACGAGTGGGAAGCAACAGCGTGGGCGTGGTACTGCAGGGCGCTGGAGCGAGCCGACCTTGGCGCCAAGGAGTGCCAAGGTGAAACGAAAGCCCGGCGCGACGGAGGCCGAGTTGCTCCGCCTGCGCAATGACTACGAAGCCCGCGCGCAGCTGTGCCAAGAGCAAGCAAAGAAGCTGACCGGCGACCGCGCGGCCACCCTGCGCGGCCAGGCGCGCGCCTATGAGGGTTGCGCCTCTGACATCAACGATCTGGCCCTGGGCCGGGAGCATCCCAGTGCACGACGCGGCTGACAAAGCAAACGAGGACGAAGCGCGCGCGTGGGAGCTGTTCGATGCAGACCGCCGGGATCGCGAGGAGCGTCACGCCTTGGAGCGTGCTCGCATCTTCAGTCGCGGGGTGGTGATGCACTGCCTGGAGTGCGGCGACGAAGTGCCCGAGGAGCGGCAGCTTGCGCTGCCCCACACACGGCGCTGCGTGCGCTGCGCCAGCGAGGTCGAACGCAGATGAGCGACTTCGTGATTCCGCTGCTGGTGGTGGTGCTGTTGCTGGCAGCGGGGAATCTGCTCCTGGGCATGGTCATGTGGTGGCGGCACTCGGGCCTGGCCGAGCGCGTCGCCCGCCTGGAGATCTACCAGCAGGCCAACCTGACCCACGCCGAGACCCGCCAGATCTACGAGCGCCTGTCCTCGATCGAGGGCCAGGTGCAGACCACAAACCGCGTCATGCAAACGGTGCAAGAACACCTGCTGGAGAATGATCGATGACACACAAGACTTTCGCCGAGCGCCTGCGCGAGGATCGGCGCCTGGTGCTGCTGCGGCTGCTGTATGAGCAGATCGGCTACCGCGCCAATTCGTCCATCCTGCATGCCGGCCTCGACTACCTGGCCATCGCCAGCAGCCGCGACGACGTGCTGACCGATCTTGCCTGGCTGAAAGACCAGGGATTAGTGCGCCTGATCGAGACGGTGCCGGGCGTCCAGGTAGCGGAGCTGTCCGCTCGCGGCATGGACGTGGCCCGCGGCATGGCGATCGTGCCCGGCGTCAGCCGGCCGAGTCCGAAGTAAGCGCATGGCCCGTCGTCGCGCCAAGTCCAGCATCAGCCGACTGCCTGCCGAGCAGAAGGCTCATGTCGAGCGTCTGCTCCGCGAGGGCCGGCTCACGCTGAGCGAAATGATCACCGAGCTGCAAGCGGCATTTCCGGGCACCCCGGCAGCGGAGGTGTCGCGGTCGGCGCTGCACCGCTACGAGCGCGGCTTTTCGGAGATGACCGCCCGCATGCGCGAGATCGACCAGGCCGCGCAGGCGCTGGTCGGCGAAATGGGCGACGGCATCGGCGAGAAGTCAGGCGCCCTGCTGGCTCAAGCCGTCACGACGCTGGCCACCGACGCTGCGCTGCGGATGCAGACGCAAGAGAAGGTCAGCGTAGATGAGATCCGCAAGATGGCCCGAGCGGCCAAGGATGCGATCGACACCCAGCGGGTCGGCGTCAATGTTCGAAAGGCGATCGCCGCCGAGGCGCGCGAGCAGCTGCTGCGGGAGCAGGCCGCGAGCCTGGACAAGGTGGTCAAGAGCGGCGGCCTCTCGGAAGAGACCGCCGCCGACATGCGTAAGAAGATCCTGGGCATCGGCTGATGGCGGCGGACCTGCTCCAAAAGGAACTGCCGGCGGCGATCGCGCGGCAGATCAATTCCGAGATCGATGCCGTCCTGCTCAAGTACCAACGCGAGTGGATCGCCGACGACAGCGACCTCAAGGTCGCGGAGAAGAGTCGGCGCGTGGGTCTGACCTGGGCCGAGGCGTCGGACAACGCACTGATTGCCGCGAAGTCCCGCCAGGCCGGCGGGATGAACGTGTACTACATCGGCTACAACATGGACATGGCCATCGAGTACATCGAGGCTTGTGCCATGTGGGCGCGCGTGTTTAACGAAGCGGCGTCGGAGATCGAGGAAGGCGAAGAGGTCTTCAAGAACGGCGACGACGAGAAGTCGATCAAGACCTACACCATCCGGTTCGCCAGCGGGTTCCGGATCGTGGCGCTGTCCTCGCGTCCGGCGAACCTGCGCGGCAAACAGGGTGTGGTGGTGATCGATGAGGCGGCATTCCATGGCGCCCTGGACGAACTGCTGAAGGCGGCCCTGGCGCTGCTGATCTGGGGCGGCAAGGTCCGCGTGATCAGCACCCACGACGGCGACCAGAATCCGTTCAACGAGCTGGTCAACGAGATCCGCTCCGGCGGCCGCAAGGGCAGCGTCCACCGCATCACGTTCAAGGAAGCCGTCGACCAGGGCCTGTTCGGGCGGGTCTGCATGCGCAAGGGCGTGGCGTGGGACGCCGATGCCCAGGCTAAGTGGATCGCGGACGTGTACGCGTTCTACGGTGCCGCCGCCGAGGAAGAGCTGGACGTGGTCCCGTCGCAGGGCACCGGCGCCTGGTTGAGTTCCTCGCTGGTGGAAGCGCGCATGTACGGAGCGCCGGTGCTGCGCTACACCGCGCCGAAGGGATTCGAGCAACTGCCCGACGGCGAGCGCTGGCAGCTCATCCAGGAATGGCTGGACCTGGAGGTACGGCCGCTCCTGCAGGGACTGAATCCGGATCTGCAGAGCGTGTTCGGCCAGGACTTCGGCCGCAGCGGCGACCTCACGGTCATGGTGCCCGCGCAGATCGAGCAGAACCTGCGCCGCAAGATTCCGTTCATCCTCGAATTGCGGAACATGCCGCACAAGCAGCAGGACCAGATCGCTAAGTTCGTGATCAAGGGACTGCCGCGCTTCGTGAAGGCCGCAGTGGACGCGCGTGGTAACGGTCATGCGGTATCCGAGTTCCTTGCTCAAGAGTTCGGCTTCAGCCGCGTCGCACTAGTGATGGCCACGGAAGGCTGGTATCGCGAGAACATGCCGCCGCTGAAAAAGGCGTTCGAAGACGACACGATCGCAGTCCCGCGCGACAAAGACGTACTGACCGACCTGCGCGCGATCAAGGTCATCAAGGGCGTGGCGCGCGTTCCCGAGCGCAGCGTAGGCAAGGATGGCGGACAGCGCCACGGCGACGCAGGCATCGCGATCGCGCTCATGTACTACGCCAGCCGCCACCCTGGCGCCGAGATCGACTGGACGGCAATTCCGCGCAGTAGCCGCGGCTATGACACCGAGACCAACGACGACAACGACATCGACATTCCGGAACAGCAAGCATGGTGAACACGTCCCGCATCCTTGGCCCCGATGGCCAGCCCATCCGGCTCGCCGACCTGGCCGAACCGCAAACGAGCCGGGTCGGCCATTTGCACCAGGAGTGGCAAGGGCACCCCGCGCGCGGCCTGACGCCTTCCAAGCTCAACAGCATCCTGCTCGCTGCCGAGCAAGGCGACGTGATCGCGCAGTACGAGCTGTTCGAAGACATGGAGGAGCGTGACGGCCACATCCTGTCGGAGATGAGCAAACGGCGGCGTGCCGTGTCTGGGCTGGCCTGGGAGATCGAGCCGCCGGTGAATCCGACCGCGGCAGAGAAGCGCGCGGCGATCGAGCTGCAGGCGCTGATCGGCAGCATCGAGGACATCGACAGCATCGTCTTCGACACCACCGACGCAATCGGCAAAGGCTTCGCTTGCCAGGAAATCGAGTGGCAGCGCGTGGACGGCAGCTGGCTACCCAAGTCGATCGAGCACCGTCCCCAGTCGTGGTTCCGGCTGTTCCGCGGCTACCGGCAAGAGATCCGGCTGCGCGACAACTCCCCCGACGGCGCGCCGCTAATCTCCTTCGGTTGGATCACGCACACGCACAAGGCCCGCAGCGGCTACGTGGAGCGCGCCAGCCTGTTCCGTGCCCTCGTGTGGCCTTACCTCTTCAAGAACTACAGCGTCGGCGACCTGGCGGAGTTCCTGGAGATCTACGGCATCCCGCTACGCGTGGGCAAGTACCCGCCGGGAGCCTCGGAGAAGGAGAAAGCGACCTTGCTGCGCGCCCTGGTCCAGATCGGGCACAACGCCGCCGGCATCATTCCCGATGGCATGACGCTTGATTTCCCGACGATCGCCGAGGGCGACCCCAAGGCGTTCGAGCTGATGATGGATTGGTGCGAACGCACCCAGAGCAAGGTCATCCTGGGCGCCACGCTGACCAGCCAGGCGGACCGCGGCAGCAACACCAACGCGCTGGGCAACGTCCACAACGAAGTCCGCAAGGAGTTGAAGGACTCGGACGCCAAGCAAGTGGCCGCCACGCTGTCGCGCGACCTGGTCTATCCGATCGCCATGCTCAACGGCTTGGCACCGAATGGATATATGCGCTGCCCGCGCCTCAAGCTGGACATCGCGGAGAGCAAGGACATCACGGTCTTCTCCGAGGCGCTGCCGAAGCTGGTCGGCATGGGCATGCGGATCAACCGCGGCTGGGCACACACCGAGCTGGGCATCCCGCAGGCCGAAGCCAACGACCAGGACGTGCTGGTGCCGCTGCAGGAATCTCCTGCGCCGGCCGCAGCGCCTGCTGGCGCCGTCGCAGCCACCACCGCCATCGTGGCCAAGCCGACGCCGGTCGCACCGGATCGCGAAGACCAGCTGACGGCCCTGCTGCAGCGGCAGGCCGATCCGGCGATCGCTGGCATGGTCGACCAGGTGCAGGCGCTGGTGGGCGACGCCGCTTCGCTGGAGGAGCTGCTGGCGGGCCTGGCTCGCCTGCAGGCATCGATGCCGGTGGACGACCTGGCTGCGGCAATGGGCGAAGCGCTGGCGGTGGCTGGCATCGCCGGCATGTCCGATGCGTGGGATGACGCCGATGCCTGAGATCTCCGGAAGCTTCCGGTCGTTCCCGGAAGCGCGCGCCTACTTCCAGCGCAAGCTCAACCTGCCCACACGGCGCTGGGATGAGCTGTGGCAGGCGCAGCACGCCAAAGCATTCACCGTCGCCGGTGCGACCAAAGATGCGCTGCTCGAGGATCTACGCCAGTCGGTGATGGCGGCGATCAGCGATGGCGAGACGATCACCGACTTCCGCGGCCGCTTCGCGGAGATCGTGTCGCGGCATGGCTGGGTCGGCTGGACGGGATCGGAGACGGCCGCGCGCACCGCCTGGCGCACGTCGATCATCTATCACACCAACTTGCGCACGTCCTACCAGGCCGGGCGCTGGGAGACGCTGAAGGGCTTCCCCTATCTGAAGTACGTGCACAACACGGTGCGAAACCCGCGCGAGCAGCACAAGCGCTGGAACGGGTTGATCCTGCCGACCAATGACGCCTGGTGGCGGACGCACTACCCGCCGAACGGCTGGGGCTGTCGCTGCACGGCCGTGGGTGTCTCGGCGGCGCGCCTGCGGGCTATGGGCAAAGCCCAGGCCGACGTGGTGCCGCCGGACACGCCGGGCGATCCTCCGCCGGAATGGGCCTACAACGTCGGGGAGGCCGCGCAGCCGTGACGGACGCACTGGTCGTCCTGGTCAATGACGAACGGGCCAAGCGCTGGTTCGCGCAGCTGCTGGAGCGCAGCGTCGATCTCAGCGGGCTGATGGCCGACATCGGCGAGATCCTGACCGAGAGCACCCAGGCGCGCTTCGACACCGGCATCGGCCCCGACGGCGTCGCATGGCAGCCGCTGGCCGATGGCAGCGGACGCACGCCACTGCGGGACTCAGGGCGCATGCGTGACGAGATCTTCCCCAGCTCCGGCCCGGACTGGGTCGAGATCAGCGCCAGCGCAAAGCAGGCACGCTGGCACCAGGAAGGCACCGATCCCTACGTGATCGAGGCCAAGAACGGCAAGGCCTTGTTCTGGCCAGGCATGGGCACCCGCACCAGCAAGTCCGGGAAGGAGGGGCCGGCGTTCGTCCACAAGGTGCACCACCCCGGACTGCCGGCACGCCCGTTCCTCGGCGTGAGCGCTGAAGACGAGGCGGCGATCGACGCGACGGCGATCGCCTGGTTCGAATTGACCTCGGAGTCGACCTGATCGGGGCGACCGCCAGAATCGCGCGCTAAGGCCCCTTGCAGCCCCTGGGGCGCGCCCACCGCCCGTCCGAGGGGGCCGCCGGCGCCCTGGGCGCGATTTAAACGGCTTTCAAACGCTACCCAGACCCGGCCGCCCCCTCGCACTTCGCCCGAGTGGCCGATTTTGCCGCCCGAGTGGTATGGTCCGCCGGTCGCTGCGCCGCCCCCCGCGAAGGGCGCCCCAAGCATTAGCAATCGCTACTCCCGGCACTGCCGGCCCGGCGCCAACACTGGCCGGGATGACTCGACCTGCCCCGACCTCTCCCCGATCCGATCGCCGCACCAGCGTTGCGCTGGCGGCGTGTGCCTTCGAGCTGCCGCAGGTCGGCGCGGATCTGACGATGGACATCCAGCTGACACCGGCCGGTGCATTCCGGCCGAGCGATGGCCGCGCGATGTCCGTCCCCGCCTGGCGCATCGACCAGGCAATCGCCACCCGCGTGATGGAGCGCTTCAACGCGCGCCGCAATCCGCCGGTGGTGGACTACGAGCATCAGACGCTCCACAAGGAAACCAACGGGCAGCCGGCGCCGGCCGCAGCCTGGATGCGAGCGCTGCAATGGCGCGACACCGGCTTGTGGGCGACCGTCGAATTGACCGCCCGTGCCGCCGAACTGATCCAGGCAGGCGAGTACCGCTACGTGTCCCCGGTCTTCCGCTACGACGAGAAGACCGGGGACGTGCTGGCCATCGAGATGGCCGCGATCACCAACAACCCCGCCATCGATGGCATGGAGCCGCTCGCGCGCCGCGCGGCTGCCACGTTCGGCTATCCCGATCCCGATCCCGAAGAGGAACCTGCAATGAATCCGCTGCTCAAGGCCCTGCTGGCCGCGCTCGCGCTGCCCGAGACCACCACCGAAGACCAGGCGATCGCCGCCTGCGCCGCGCTCCGGCCGAAGCTGGACACCCTGGACAAGCTTGCCAGCGCGTTGGGCGCCGCCCCCGAGGGTGCGCTCGCCGCCTGTACCGCCCTCAAGACCCAGGCCGCGGCCGCGACGCCGGACCCGGCGAAGTACGTGCCGGTCGGCGTGGTCGAGGAGATCAAGGGCCAGCTCGCCGCACTGTCGGCCGAAAACACCGATCGCAAGGTGACCGAGCTGGTCGAGGCCGGCCTGGCCGATGGCCGCTTGCTGTCCGCGCAGAAGGATTGGGCGACCGAACTGGGCAAGCAGAACATCGCGTCGCTGACCGCCTACCTGGGCACCGCCCATCCGCTGGCCGCGCTCAGCGCGACCCAGACCGGCGGGCGCCAACCGGCCGGCGGCAAGGATGAGAACGGCCTCACTGCGGACGAACTGGCGGTCTGCACCGCGACCGGCATCGATCCGAAGGACTTCGCGGCCAGCAAGCCCAAGCCCTGACCTCCCCACTGACCCGAACAAGATCGAGGACTTCTCCCGATGACTGCAGCAAACCAAGGCCGCAACACCAAGCGGCGCAACGCGGACCGGGTCAGCCACCTGGTCAACCCCGGCACCACCATCTTCGCGGGCACCCAGGTCGCGCTGCTGACCGCCGGCGGCAACGCGGTACCGGCTGGTACTGCGGGCTCCGGTGTCGTGGTGGGTGTAGCCGAGGAAACCGTCACGGGCAATGGCACTGCGCGCGTCGAGGCGTCTCGTGGCTGCTATCAGTTCGCCAACAGCACTGCGGCCGACCTGATCACCCGCGCCGACATCGGCAACACCTGCTACGTGGTCGATGACCAGACCGTGGCCAAGACCGACAACAGCGCCGCGCGCAAGAGCGCCGGCAAGATCATCGACGTGGATGCCGGCGGCGTCTGGGTCTTGGTCGGCTGATTCCGCTCCACCTACATTCCGACGAGACACCTAGATGATCATCAACAAGTACAACCTGCAGGCGCTCTACACCGCCTTCAAGGCCGCTTTCACCCTGGGCCTGGGCGCGGCCGAATCCCAGTATCAGAAGATCGCCACCATCGTGCCGTCCGCCGCTGGCATCGAAGAATACGGCTGGCTCGGCAAGTTCCCGAAGATGCGCGAATGGCTCGGCGATCGCGTCATCAACGGCATGGCCACCCATGGCTACTCGATCAAGAACAAGCCGTTCGAACTGACCGTCGGTGTGCCACGCACTTCGATCGAGGATGACCAGTACGGCATCTACACGCCCATGATGCAGGAGATGGGCCAGTCGGCGCAGGAACAGCCCGATGAGCTGGTGTTCGGCATGCTCAAGGCCGGCAACACCACCGTCTGCTACGACGGTCAGAACTTCTTCGACACGGACCATCCGGTGATCGACGAGAACGGCAACACCGTCACGCAGTCCAACTACGACGACAACGGCGGCGCCGGTGCCACGTGGTATCTGCTGGACACCAGCCGTGCGCTGAAGCCGATCATTTTCCAGGACCGCAAGAAGCCCAATTTCGTGGCGCTGAACCAGGAAGATGACCAGAACGTGTTCATGCGCGGCGAATACGTCTACGGCGTGGACGCCCGCAACAACGTCGGTTTTGGCTTCTGGCAGCAGGCCTACGCGAGCCGCAAGCCGCTGACCGCCGAGAACCTGCAGGCGGCCTACACCGCGATGGCCGAGCGCAAGGGCGACAACGGGCGGACGCTGAACATCAAGCCGCGTGTCCTGGTCGTGCCGACCGGTCTCAAGTTCAAGGCGGCCGAGATCCTCACCGCCGCACAGATCTCCGGCACCGACAACGTGATGAAGGGCCTGGTCGAAGTCCTGGACGACGCCCGCCTGTCGTAGGGACTGAATTGCGGCCGCAAGGCCGCTGCAAGAGTCGGGGAACGCGGCGAGATCGCACTCGCGCAGCTCCCGAACCCTGCCACCTGGTCGGCGCAAGGCCGAACGCAGGAGCAGCGCAGGCAGGCGATGGCGGTGCGATTCCGCCATCGCCTTGGTCGACAGAGGCCCGGAGGAAATGCCGGGCTGCAGCAGGCGGACACCCTGCACCCTTATTCCCAGGAGCTGGCACATGGCCAACGACAAAGTCACCGTCAAATCCAAGTCCGAGCGCGGCCGCTGGCGCGCCGGCATGTACTTCACCCGCGAAGGGCGTGACATCACCGCCGAAGACAACCTGAGCAGGGAGCAGCTGCGCGCGATCGCAAGCGATCCCGAGCTGATCGTGATGCCGGCGATCGAGACCGAGAATCAGCGCATCGCCCGCGAAGCGATCGAGAAGATCGAGGCCGGCCGCATCGCTGCCGAGAAAGCCGAAGCCGACCGGGTCGCTGCCGAGAAGGCCGAAGCCGATCGCGCTGCCGCCGAGAAGAAGGCCAGCGACAAGAAGAGCAGCAAGTAAGCGATGTCGTACATCACGCTCCCGCAGCTCGCCGAGATACCGGGTGCCTTGGAGTTGGCCCAGGTGGCCAGCGACAAGCACCAGCGCCCGGTGTCGGCCGAGCTGATGGAGCTGACGCTCCGCGCTGGCGATCGCAGTGGCTACCCAGCCGCCGAAGTGCAGCAGGCCGATGCGGCCGCTGCGCGGATCTCGCAAGCGATCACCGAGGCCGATGCCCTGGTCGACGGCTACCTCGGTCGCCGGTACACCCTGCCGCTGCCCAATCCGCCTGGCATCCTGATCACCTGGTCGCGTGCCATCGTGCGCTACAAGCTGCACAACGACCGCATCACCGATGACCGCACCGACCCGGTCGCGCGGGACTACCGCGATGCCGTGAAGTTCCTGCAGCTGATTGCCGAGGGCAAGTTCAGCCTGGGTGTGGAAGACCCCACGGTCGGCGACAGCTCGGCCGGCGAGATCCAGTTCGATACCGGCGCCAAGGTGTTCGGTCGCGAGTTCATGCCATGAGCGTCGGGCCGTTTCCGGTCTCCGCGGCGATCGAGCGTCTGCGCCTGCGTGCGCCTTCGCTGCTCGATGTCGGCAATGCCGCCGACCTGGCCACGGCGCTGACGCAACAACCCCGCGTCGCACCCGCAGCCTACGTCACCGCAGCGGAGATCGGCCGGGCGATCAAGTACACCGGGCCGGTCGCGATCCAGAACTGCGACGTGACCTTGCGTGTCGTGCTGTTCGTCCGTCACTACGGGGCCGAGCACACGGGTGCCGGCGCACGCGAGCAGATGGATAGCGAGGTGATCCCCCAGGTGCGCGCCGCGCTGTTCGGCTGGGCGCCGGTGGATGCCTTCGAGGCGCTGTCGTTCCAGGCCGGGCGCGACGAGAGCTACGCCGCCGGCTGGCTCGTGAGCCAGCAGGTGTTCGGCACCAACTACCGCATGAGCCAGCAGGTACAACCATGAACAAACCGACCCCCACCCGCGGCGGCGCCTGGCGCGTCGTTGACGGCGAATTGATCGATGAGTCTGCCGAGCAGCTCTCCACCCCGATCTACGCGCACACCGAGCTGCGCACCGGAGGCCCCGGCCTCCCGGTGCCTCCTATCGATGAAGCATCCCCTCCGGCGTCTGCCGGCCGCAAGACCAAACCCAAGGAATAAGCCCCATGGCTCAGCCCACTCTGGAACCCTTCAAGCGGCGCGGCCTTGCGCTTGCCCTGCGTACCCTCGCCAACACCCCGGTAGTGCCGACTGCAGCAGGCAACGGCGTGCTGTTGTTCAATGGCACCTCCGGTACGGAGTTCGACAAGATCGAGCGCCCGATCGACCGCCCACACTTTACCGGCCAGCCGTTCGCTGTCGGCGCGAAGCGCGCTTTCATCGAAGGCGAGTTCGAGCTGTATCCGCCGGCGACGCCTGGCGCAGCCGCGACCAGCGACGCCGACTGCGGTGTGCTGCTGTTGCCGGCGGGCATGACCGTCGTCAAGGATGCAGCGGCCAAGACCACGCGCTACAACCCGATCAGCGCCAACATCGCGTTGTCAGACGCGAAGTGGTGGCATGCGGGCACGGTCAAGCAGGTGGCGGCCGCTCGCCACAACGTGAGCAGCCTGACCCTGGCGGTCGGGGATCGCTTCAAGGGCAACATCCGTATCCAGGGCGACTACGAGAACATCAGCGAAGACGCGCTGCCGACGATCGTGCTGCCGGACACGGTGCCGGTCGTGTGCCGCGCCAACAACACCGAGACCCACGTGACGGTGCTTCCCGGCGGCGCGCCGCTGCTGTGCTGGGCCAAGTCGCTGGCGGTGGACTTCGCGAATACGATCACGCCGAAGGAGTACACCAGCCACAAGGAAACGGGCATCACCGATCGCGCGCCGACCTGGACGCTGCGCATCGCCAAGACCGCGCTGGGGGATTTCAATCCCTGGGCGGTGCGCGATGCGGCGACGCCGTTGCAGATCGCCCTGCGGCTCACGCCAACCGATGGCCTGTATAGCGAGCTGGGCATCCGCGGCCAGATCGATACGATCAACGAGACCGAGATCGACGGCGACTACGGCTGGGAACTGTCCGGGCCGTGCGTGGCCAGCGATACCGGCGGGGACGAGTTCTACATCGAGTTCGGCGACAGCTCGCCGTAACCTGATAGGCTCGCTCCACCCCTCCAAAGCCCCGCCAAGTGCGGGGCTTTTTCATTAGCGCGCGTTAGTCCCGGCCGCATCGCGCGCGCGGGCAAAGTGGCGATGCCCCGCGATTACGCGGGCTTCAAACCACCTTCCCAAAGGATTTCGAGCGATGCTCCGACTCACCAAGACCGAGACCGTGGCGCTGCTGGTCAAGCTGCGCCTGCCCACCGACAACCCCAACGCTTTCAACGAAGGCACCATCACCTGCAAGGTGAAGATCCTCTCCAAGGACCGCATGCGCGAGCTGACCGAGCAGGAAACCTCGGATGCGGAATACCTGCGCCTGATCCTGGTCAGCGTGGAGGGTCTCGGCGACGAAGCCGGCGCGCCGATCAACGGCGAAGCCGCACTCAATGAGATCTACGACGGTGCCTGGTCCACCTTCCTGCAGGCCGGCGTCCTGCAGGCGTATTTCGAGCAGTACGGCGACGCCCGCGTAAAAAACTCGAAGCCGTCGCGCGGGCGCTGATTGGGAAGGGTCCACGCACTGGCGGCCGCGAACGGGACGATGAAGATCCCGATCCGACCGTCAGTGCGGCGGACTTCCTGCGCGACGGTGGCAACGCCGAGGCCGCCGCCGAGCAGGTGGACGTGCTGGAAGAGAACTGGCAGGCAGTGATGGTGTTCCGTCAATGCCGCGCCCAGTGGGTCACCGGCATGCACGCGCCCATCTACGACGGAATCAGCGCAATCGAGATTGAAGCCGCCGCACGGCTCCACCGCGTCGAACCAGCTGCCTATGCCGACCTGGTCGCCTGCATCGAGGTGCTGGTCCAGGCCACCCGACAAGCCAGAAACGATCCAACCGCATAGGCGCACCGCGTGAGCAATCCCACCGTTACCCTTCGCCTGACCGCCGACAACAGCAAGCTGGTGCCGGTGGTTCGCGTCTCCAAGGCCGAGGTCGAGGGTTTCGGCAAGGCAGCGATCACGTCGGGTCAGCAAGCCGAACGCGGCAGTCAGGGCGTAACCGCCTTGGGGAACGCGTCCGACCAGGCTGGGCGCAAGGTCGCGGCGATGACCTCGGCGCTCAATGTGGCGAAGGCGGCAACGGCCGGCTTTGCCGGACTGCAGGGCGCTCGCGCATTGGTCGCTTTGTCGGACGAGTACACCAACATCACCGGCCGGCTGAAGCTGGCCACGTCGGGGCAGCAGGCGTTCGCCGTTGCCCAGGGCCAGGTCTTCGCGATTTCGCAGCGCACGTCCACCGCGCTGGATAGCACGGCCACGCTCTACGCGCGCCTGGCGCAATCCACCGCCGAGTACGGCGTCTCTCAACAGCGCCAACTGGCGCTGACCGCATCCATCAATCGCACCTTCGCGATCAGCGGCGCCAGCGCCGTGGCGGCCAGCAACACAATTACGCAGTTCAGTCAGGCGCTCGCCGGTGGCACGCTACGTGCCGAGGAATTCAACAGCGTTGTCGAGAATTCGCCGCGCTTGGCCAAGGCGCTGGCAGATGGTCTAGGCGTCGGCATGGGCCAGCTGCGCAAGATGGTCAACGACGGCCAGGTCAGCGTGGACAAGCTGGTCAAGGCGCTGGAGAGTCAGTCGGCCGCGATCGAGGCTGAGTTCAACTCCATGCCGCTGACGGTCGAGCGCGCGATGGTGCAGCTGCGCAACAGCATCCTCCAGTTCGTCGGCGAAGGCTCGCATGAGCTGGGCGCTGGCAGCGCGCTGGCCGAGAGCGTGGCGTTCCTGGCGCGCAATCTGCAGGCGCTGGACCAGGTCGTCGGCATCGTGGCGGTCGCGTTCGGGAGCCGGCTCACGGCCAACCTGGTCAAGGCCACCGCCGAAAAGATCATGGCAGCGAACGCGAGCCGGCAGCTGGCACAGGTCGAGCTGGCGGCCGCGCGTGCAGCCGAGGTCCAGGCCGCAGGGCGTGTCGCCCTGGCGCGGGCCGGCATTGGTGCAGCTGGAAGCCTGGTCGCGGCCGAGACCGGCCTGGCGGCCGCGCAGCTCCGCACCGCGACCGCGGCGCAGGCTTCCTCGATCGCACTGACCGCGAAAGCGGCCGCGATGCGTGGCCTCAACACCACCATGGCTGCGTTCGGCGGACCGGTCGGCTTGGCGATCACCGCGCTCACCCTCTTCGTCATGTGGGCGGCGAACAGCCGGGAAAAAGCCGAAGAGCTTTCCAGAGCGGTAAGCGCCGGCTTCCAGGCATCGATTGAGACGCTGAAAGGCTTCAACCGGGAGACCGCCAACACCTCCTTCGCAAACCTGTCCAATTCCGTGGAGACACTCGGCAAAGCAACAGAAGAACTGGAGGTTGTGAAAGGTCGCTACGAGGAACTGATCCGCACACGCGATATGTGGCTCGCGAAGTCGGGAATTGTGCCGCCTGGGTTCAACGAACAGTTAGAGGAAGCGGCGCAGAACTTGTCGGCGGCACGGTTGCGCCAGGAACAGCTATCGCAAGGCTACGAACGGGCAACCAACGTGGTAGCCGATCTTGTGCTTGAGTACGCCGGGGTAACGAATGCGACCGAGGCCCAGCGGGACAGCCTGGAAGCGCTCATTAAGCGCCAAGCGACGCAAAGCCTCACGCTGGAGCAGACCAAGCCGCTGCTCGTAGAGTGGGCCAAGAAGATGGTGGATGTCGATGCCGCCAACCGGCTGGCCACTGCCAGCCTTGAGCAGCTCGGCCCTGCAGCTGCCGCATCGGGCGCGGCGGTGAAGGCAGCCATGGCCGAAATCTCGCAGGGCCTCAACCAGCAGATCAATCAGCTGCAGATCAAGGCGATCGAGCAGAGCCAGGGCAAGGCGGCCGCCCTGCGCGCGAGCTTCATCAAGACGCTCGCCGATAAGGGCATCGACCCGACCAGCAGCCAGGCACAGCAACTGCGCACGCTCAACGAGCAGCTGATCGCGGCAACGGAGCAGAATGACCGCTACACCAAGGCGACCCAGACCGCCACCAAGGCTGACAGCGCCGCCAAGCAGGCCGCCGAGAAGCTCAAGACCGAGCGCCAGGCCCAGGCCGACGCACAGGCCAAATACGCGGCCCAGGCGGCCGAAGCGGCCGCAACCCTCAATGGCCCGCTGGCCGAAGCGGAGGGCAAGCACACCCGCCGCGTGATGGAACTAGACCTGGAGCTGCAGAAGCACAAGGTCACCCAGGCCGACTACAACACGCTGGTGAAGGCCTCGGCCTACGAGCTGACGCAGGCCAGCAATGCGCTGCGCAAAGAGCAGCAGGCGCCGCAGACGCTGCTGAGCAGCATGTCCAGCGAGGTCGCACTGCTGGGTAAGGTCGGCATCGCACGCGAGCGTGCCACCCGCCAGATGCGCAACGAGCACGACATGCGCGAAGCGATCAGCGACGCGAACAAAGCCGGCGCCGGCATCAATGCCGAGATGACCGAGAGTCTGCTCGATCAGGCGCGCGCCTACGCGGATCTCTCACTGCAGATCGAGCAGCAGGTGGCCGACCTGCAGGAATGGGCCGACGTGGCCACCCGCGGCGTGGCGGACTTCGCGGATCTGCTCGCCGACACCTTCAGCGGCGGCATCGACAGTTCAAAGGACTTTTTCAGCGGCCTTAAAGACGTGTTCCAGCGCGGCTGGCGCGACCTGATCCGCACCATGCTCGAGCAGGACTTTGTGCGCCCGTTTCAGCAGATGCTCACCAATGCCATCAGCGGCGCGTTCTCCAGCAGCGGTGGCTCGTCCGGTGGGTGGATGACGCAGCTGGCCAGCATGGTCGGTGGCGGCCGCGGCCTGACGGGCACTAGCTCCATGGCGGCTAACGGCGGCTGGGGCAATTCGGTCATGGCCGGTGCCGGCTCCCTGATGGGCTTCGGCAACAACCTGGGCGGCGCTGGCGGCAACGGCGGCGGTTTCAACGTCAGCGCTCTGCAGGCGCTCTACGGCGGCGGCAGCGGTGGCGTCAGCGCTGCGGCGATGCCTTGGCTCAGCGCTGTCGGTGGTGCCCTGTACGGTTACAAGAACGCTGGCAGCGGCGGCCTGTCCTCTGCTGCGGCCGGCGTCAGCTACGGCACGCTGGGCTATGTGGGTGGCACCCTTGCGGTCGGCGCCCTGAGCGGCGCCAGCGCCGCCACCGCGGCGACAGCGGGTGCTGGCCTGTACGCCACTGGTTCGGCCGCTGCAGGCGGCGCGGTGGCTGGTGCTACGGGCGCAGCGGCGGCGATCCCCGTCGTGGGCTGGATCATCGCAGCGCTGGCGCTGATCGACCTGGCCAGCGGCGGCAAGCTGTTTGGCACGAAGTTCAAGGCCAAGGAAATCACGTCCACGCTCGGCATCACCGAGCAGGGCGGCTATGCCGAGGCCGAGCTGCTGGAAGAGCGCCAGAAAGCTCTGTTCGGCGGTCGCAAGCAGCGCAGGCGCTCGGTCGATCCGGGTGACGAATCCCGCCAGGCGGCCGCGGATCTGTATGCCGCGATCCATGACACCGCCGAGCAGGCAGCCAATGCGCTGGGCTTGGCCAGCGTGGACATCATCGAAGGCAGCTTTACCCGCGTCACCAATGCCAAGGGCAAGCTCAAGAAAGAGTTCAGCACGGTGCTGGGCACCATCTACAACGAGACCGCCGAAGAGTTCAGCCAGCGCTTGAACGCCGAGAACATCATCGGCCAGATTTCCCAGCTCGATGACACGGCCAGCGCGATCGCTCAACGCTGGCGCAGCTCAGCGGCGACCCTGGATGAGGGCGCGCAGTTCCTGCTCGCGGCCGCGGTGGACATCAACAACGGCTCCGGCCTGCTGACCACTGGCGGGCTGTCGCGGCTGACCGACCTGGTCGAGCTGCTGGGCCGTGCAGACGAGACGCTGAGTCAGACCTACCAGCGCATCATGTCCGGCGCGCGGAGCTACGCCGCGACCGCGGCGACCGCATACCAGGAGGTGGCCACCCAGGGCTTCAGCGAGTTCGCGAAACAGCGCCTGGCGATCGCCCAGGAAGAAAAGCAGCGGATCACGGCGCTGCAGGACCAGGCCAAAGCGCTGCACGGCCTGTCGGCACGCGAGGAAGACCTGGCGGCCGTGCGCCAGGCCGCGCAGCTCAAGACCGACGCGCTGGTGAAGTCGCTGGAATCGGAGCTGGTCGACCTGGCGCTGAACCGCATCAATGACCAGATCGAGCAGCTGGGCGGCGCCGCGGACGGCGCCGGCAGCAAGATCGAGGACTTCATCAAGTCGCTCTCGCTCAGCGACACCCTGTCGCCCGACACCGACATGCAGAAGCGTGGCACGGCGAACGACCTGATGCGCAGTGCTGCGGCAAGCGGCAACGTCGATAGCTTCACCCAGTACGCTCAGCAGTTCCTGGAGATCAGCCGCAACCTCAACGCCAGCGGCGCCGGCTACCAGGCCGACTACGCTGCCGTGCTGCAGCTGGCGAAGCAATTCGGGGCCGATGGCAGTGCCGCATCGCTCCAGCAGCTCTACACGCAGCGCGCCGCGCTGCAGGCGCAGCAGGAGGCCGCCGCGCGCCTGGAGCGCGCTCAGCGCATCGCACAAGGCGTCAGCGACTTGGCGGGCGTCAACGGCGGCGATCCGCTGCAGATCCTGCGCAACGTCACCGGCATGACGCCGGAAGCGCTCGCCGGCGATCTCGGCTTGTCGCTGTCCGACCTCAACGACTACCTCACCGCGCAGAAGACGGATCTATCCGACCTGGCTGACATCCTGGAGGATCTACCGGAGCGGATCGCCCAGGCCATGGTGACGGTGCTGGCCGATCGGGAACTGCCGGCATCGGCCAGGGCCGCCACCGTCCCGGCTGGTAGCTCGACCTCCAGCGCGACCTCAGGCGGTTCCGGCGGCTCGCAGGACACGCAGGTGCTGGCGCAGATCCGCGACGGTATCAACGTGCTGGTGACCCGAGGCCGCGTCGCGGAGCTGCAGGCGCTATGAGCCGCCCCGTCCTTCTGATCGAAATCGGCGCAGGCCCGCTGCCTGCAGTAACGCCGGCTATTCGGCCTGCGGCGAGCTGGGTGCCGGCAATCTACCAGGCGCCGCCGGTCGCTCCGCCGACCGGCGTGGGCACGACGCCGGTCACCGACGGCGTGTTGCTGCAGTGGGATGCCGTCCCCGGCACGGGCGTGGTCTACATCATCGATCGTGGCGCTGGGGCAAATGGGCCTTGGCAAGAGATCGCCCGCACCACCGCGACGCGCTACCTCTACAGCGACGGGACGAACACCGCCTGGTACTTCCGTATTCGGGCGAGCATCAATGGCCAGACCGGCCAGGGGACCACCACGGCGCCGGTGGCACCGGATCTCACCACGTCGCAGATCAAGCAAGAATTTCTGGACGCCGTGGCGCGCGATGAGCAGCTTGCGCAGGATCTAGTGGATCGAACCAAGGCCCTCGCGGAGGAACTGCAGTCCCAGGCGGAGGAACTGCAGGAAACAGCCAACACACTGGCCGACCAGGCTCAGGAGCTTGCGAACCTGCAGGCGGCGCTGAACGCGACCGCGTACCAGGCGGACACTGCCTATCCGAAGGGCATGCTGGTCAAGTACGACGGCGGAATCTATGTCGCCAAGGTCGACGTGCCGGCTGGCCACCCGCCAACGGAGGACGCGTACTGGTCGTACCTCGGCGCATACGACAGCCTCGCCGAGGCCGTCGGCGCGACCGCGATCGCCGTCAGCCAGGCGCAAGCCTCGGTGATCGAACTGCAGGGCGACCTGGACATTCTTTCCAGCGACGTGGATGGGCTGCGATCGCAGCTGGCGGGCAAGGCCGACGCCAGCGCCGTCGTGGCGCTGACCACGCGTGTCACCGATACCGAGAACCTGCTCAGCTCGCAGAGCCAGAGCATCACGAACCTGCAGAACGCGCTCACGGGCAAGGCGGACGCTGCGGCACTGTCTGCACTGACCACGCGCGTCACCGACGCCGAGGGTGCACTGGAGTCCATCGGCCAGAGCATCACCAACCTTCAGAACTCAGTGGCAGGCAAGGCCGATTCCTCGGCGCTGGCCGCGCTGACCACGCGCGTCACCGACGCCGAGGGCGAGCTGTCCTCGCAGGGCGAGGATCTGACAAGCCTGCAGAACACCGTCGCCGGCAAGGCCGATGCCTCGGCAGTCAGCTCGCTCGGCACGCGTGTTACCGCGGCCGAGAACGCGATCACCTCGCAAGGCCAAAGCGTCACGTCGCTGCAGAACGCCGTCGCCAACAAGGCGGATGCGTCGGCAGTGACGGCGCTGACCACGCGCGTCACCGGCGCCGAAAACTCGCTGTCTTCCCAAGGGCAGTCGATCACCACGCTGCAAAACGGTCTCGCAGGAAAAGCCGACGCCTCGGCAGTCACCTCGCTAGGCACGCGCGTTACCGCGACAGAGAACGCGATCACCTCGCAAAGCACAGCGCTCACCAGCGTCAAGTCCCAGCTGGGCACCAGCAACAATTTCGCCCTGAATCCCGCCTTCGAAACCGGGCCTGAGTACTGGTCGAAGAGCCTGGATCAATGGGGCGGCAACACCGCGTTCGGTGCCGTGGCAGGTGACGGGAATTGGGTGCCAGCCCGCATGGTCGCGCTACAGCTCTTCCGCAATGCTGGATCCAATGGCTACGTCACCGTCCAAAACGGAGCGGTTGCGGCGACCCCCGGCCTTGCCTACATCGCGTCCGTCTATGCCGCACTCCAGGGTGGTGTAGCTGCGTACTGCAAGTTCGTGTTCCTCGACGCGAATTTCGCGGAGATTGCTGGTGGGGGCGACGGCACCAGGGTCACGAACAGCGGCGGGCAAACACTGGAGTCCTATGGGCGCTCCTTCAAGCGTGCGGTGGCTCCTGCAGGGACGCGCTACATGCGCATCGAGCTATGGGTGCAGGGTGATCCGGCCGCCCCGTACATCTTCGCCTGGTTCGTCAGGCCGATGATCGAGGAAGCACGGCCCGACCAGACCTTGCCGTCGCCTTGGGTCAACAACATCGCAGGGATGGACAGCAAGTACGCCACGGCAACCCAGTCGCTCTCGACGCGCGTGACTTCGGTTGAGAACGGTGTGGCCAGCTATCAGGCGTCCTGGGTTCTCTCACTGGACGTCAATGGCCGCATCGCGGGCATCAAGTCCGTCAACAACGGCACCACGTCCACCATCGACTTCCTGTTCGACAAGGTCCGATTCCTCTCCAGTGGTTCCGGTGCTCGCATGGAGCTGAGCGAAGGCAACTTCCGGGTCTACGATGCGAACGGGGTAAAGCGTGTGGCCATTGGGGTCAACATCTGATGGCTGACGGACTGAAGGTCTGGGACCCCAATGGAGTCCTGGTCGCCGACATCACAAGTCGATTGCCTCGGATCATCGGCGAGATCAGCGCAGGTGCTGGCGGCGGCAGCATTACCGACCCCCGCCTGTCCGGCGGCACACCCTTTCATATCGTGCTGGCGCCGACCGAGACGGGCACCCGCTCGATGATTCAGGCCAGCATTTCTGGAAATACCGTGAGCTGGTCGTTTCCGAATGGTGGGGCCTCGAACTACACGATCCTGTACGGGTACTACTGATGACCGACGGCATTCGGATCACTGGCACCCACGGCAACATCCTGATCGACTCGGAGGTGGGGATTAACTACTGCATGACCGGTCGTGGAACGGCGACCCTGGTCAGAGGGAGCGGTTCATTTGCAGCAGCTGCGCTTGCCGACCTGGTTGTCAGTGGGCAGAGGCCAACCCTTGCCGTGCAGGGTGGGAACGCACAGCTGACCGTGATGTCGTCGGTAAACCTTGGCAACGGCCAGTGGCGCTTCCGTGTGCTTGGCAGTTCCGTGAATGCAGGCGCCAGCTTTACCTATTTCGTCTTTGACTACCCTTCGAGCCTATCCAACTACGGGGTAAAAACCTTCAGCTCGGGCAGCGTTTGCACCTTCGACGCATTGCGCTTTCCTCCGAAGATCATGTCGGCCACCGTCCGCAATGACCTCCCGCAAGGGAGCTACGCAGTCATCGTGAACCAGATCACTTCGTACATGTTGCCGACGGCACCGGCGGGCCAGAACTACCAGTACTACGTGGGGTACAAGACCACCCCCACCGGAATCACCGCCCTGGAAATCAGTGGGTTCCTCTGGACCGACAACATCACTATGGTCAATTCGATCTCCGGCGCGGTGCTGGTTGTCGACGTGGCCAACAACTTCCTGTAACGCTGGAGCAAAGCATGGCCATCATCAGCAGCAACCCTATCTTCGGCACCCTGACCAAGGTGGTATCGCCGCGCATCGAGATCACCTGGGATTCGGAAACGAACGATGGGCCTGTCGAGTTCCATCTCGAGCAGATGTCCACGAAAAAGACCGGGGATGAAATCAAGGTGCTGGAGCGGTTCTTCCTGAGGGTATTGTTTGGCACGATCGCGGACCTGGTGTCGCGGGACTACGCGATTGTGGATGCGCAGTCGAAGGTCGAGTTGCGCGAGCCTGGCTGGAAGTTGCTCCTCGGCATCAAGGCGGCCACGCGGGCCGCGTACCTGGCCAACGTCGAGGCGCCCGATCCCGATGCCGATCCGATCGCCCCGCGCATTTCCATCGTCTGGAATCCCTACAACGACGATGGCACGGTGACTTTCCAGATGTCCGACCGTGGCGAACCTCTCGGCATTCTGGCCGAGTCGATCAAGGACCTGGTCGGCAAGAACTACACCATCGCGAACCCAGCCACCGGCACTACCGAGGACTTTCCGGGGTGGAAGCTCAAGGCGATGATCAAGGCCGCAACCGATGATGCGTATCTGCGCAGTGTCGCGCCGCCTGTCGCCAGCATCCCGGAAGCTGAGGCGTAGCCGATGGCGGTGGATTACGCACGCTGGGCCGCGAGTCCTATCGGGGATGGCCTGATGGTTGAGGACGCAGGCTTGACGCTGACCACGACAGGAGCGTCTTCGCTCGCAGCAATGTCGCGTAGCAACCTTGCGCAGTCCGCTGGCACGCATGGCATCGAGGTCATGTTCTGGGGAGACGACGAACTAGAGGCGACGTTCGGCGTAGTGACGACCGGCGCGGCGCTGTCTGCAGAAGTGGGATCTGCGAATGGCATCGGATGGCGCCTACACCGCGGCCAAGTGCTGCTGAATGGCTCGCTGGTGGCTGCTGGCCTGCCCACGCCGAGCAAGGACGAGCCGCTCGGTGTCCGCGTGGTCGTCGGCAATCCGTCGGTCGTCACGTTCTATCGCGGCGCCCAAGTGGTGGCGCAGGTCGACGTGCAGTTCGCAGGCCCCGTCCACTTCGCTGCATCGATCGCATCAACTGCGGCCCAGGGCCTGCGCTGCATCGTCAATGCGGGCCAGTGGCAAGGCATCAGCCCGGCGATCAATGGCGCAGGCTGGGCGCCGCCTGCTGGTGCGTTCTCGCCCACCTTCCTGGCCAGCGAGGACTACATGAGCGCTGCCGGCGATGCGCCGGCCGACCAGCCGTATCAGGGCATTGTCTCGACCGAAGGACTCGCCACCATCGCATCGGTCTCGTTTTGGCCGTGGGACGGAGCATCGCGCGGCGGCACAGCGCAAATGCGCGTTCAAGACGCCGGTGGCGTCCTGGACGCGCTCGCGCTCAGTGCCGAGCGTGATATCCCGGTCGCAGTGCGCCAGGTCGTACAGGGGCAGTCGTTGGGCACAGCGCAGCCAGTTGGGCGCTATGTGCTCGATCGCATTGACATCGAGAGCGACGGGGCCAAGGCGTTGGTCCTTCGCGACGCGCATGACGATCTCGACGAGCCGCTGCATCGGGCCGTGTTCCTGCCACCGCAGGGCGATACGCTGGCATGGCAAGCGCAGCCCGTCATCATCGGCCTGGTGCGCAGCGTGCCGGGTGCGAAGGTCAACAGCGATGGAAGCGCGCAGTGGTTGTCGGACGCGGCGTTGGCCAGCGTGGGCGGCGTGCTGGATCGAGGCGCGGTGATCGCTGCAGGCTCTGGCTACACCTTGGCGCCGGGAGGGCAGCAACTGGCGCTGACCTCGCCGCCGCTAGGTCCGCTGGTCGCTGATGCGTCAACGCTGCCCGATCTGTCGCCCGCGCCGCTGCGGCAGGCACTGGCCGACGTGTTCGGCCGGATCGGGAAGGCAGCATGGGCGAGCGCGGACGCGGATGCGATCGACGCGGCGACTGGATACGCAGGCATTGGTTACTACGCGGGCCAGGCTTCCACGCCGCGCCAGGCATTGACGGCCATCTTGCCGAGCTACGCGGCCGACTGGTGGCAGGACGGTGCCGGTGTGCTGCGGCTTGCCCGACTGATCGAACCGGAGACCGTTGCGGATGCTGACCTGGAGTTCGAACTGGATTGGCGCGAGCTGCAGAGCGATTTGATCGTGATGCCCGATCTCGCGCCGAACCTGTCGCGCAGGATGGGCTATCAGCCAAACGCCTTGGTGCTGGGGGCTGGCGACCTGATCACCGACCTGGAGCAGCTGCCGCCAGCGCAGCGACAGCAGCTGACCGCCGAATACCGCGGTCAGGTGTACGCCGCCGGGACGCTGGCCCGCCGCTATGCACACGCGGAAACCGCGGCGCCGATGGTGTCGCGCTTCGATCGGCGCGAGGACGCACAAGCGGAGATCGATCGGGTGGTCGGGTTGTACGCTATCCCGCGCTACTTCTACGCCGGACGCATGACCGGACGTACCGACGTGCAATTGCGACCTGGTCAAGTCGGGCGCATCACCTACCACCGCTATGGACTGCAGGATGGTCGCAAGGTGCTGGTCACGGGCGTGACCAGCAACCGCGCCACCGGCGAGCACGCGTTGAAGTTCTGGGGAGCCTGAGCGATGTTGATTGGATATGGACAACCGGCGATTACGCCGAGCGTCGATGGCGCCAGCGCCGTCAATCTAGCCGCCTTGGTGGACGGCCGGCCGAGCAGTGTGGCCCGAATCGGCGGGGGCGCCAGTAGCGTGCGCTTGCGTGCCGATTGGATCGGTGCAGTCGCTGTGCGGCTGGTCGCTGCTCTGGGATTGACGTGCCCGGTCGGCACTGCGATCGCACTGACGGGCAAGCGTCTTGGGGATGCCGACTATAGCTACCCGCTCGGCGCCGCCACGCAGGCGGTCATGGACCTGGTCGACGGCAGTCGCGCCGCGTGGTTCGTGCTGCCGGCGGACAATGATTCCCTGGTGGGCCTGCAGCTGCAGTTCGAGGCATCGGACTTCGACGCCGGCGAGCTGGTCGTGCTGCAGGCAGTGGACCTGCCGATCCAGGGCGACTGGGAAGCGGGCAGGATCGATCCAAGCACTGCCGATCGCACGCTGGGCGGCGGCGTGAACGTCGTGCCTCGGCGCACATATCGGCGGCTCCAGTTCGCGCTGACGCCGGATCAGTTGGCCGTCGTGCGTGGCGCCGAGCTAGATGGAGGTATGGACTGGGATCGCCTCGATTACGCGCTGCGTGGCGACGCGCGCGCGGCGGCCGTGCCTCGCTGGGGTCGACCTGACGCGATCAACATCGCCGAGCTGCACCGCACAGCCCTATACGGCCGCGTTGTGCCTGGCTCGATCGCGCATCGAGGCGGCGACTACTACAGCAGCAGCGGTTGGACCTTTGAGGAGGTTCCGCCGCTCTAGAGACAGGGCGACGGGTCGATGCCGGCAAGCACCGACCCGCCGCCGTTACCGCGTGTATCAGCCACGCGATCAAAGCCAAGGCCCTGCCGCTCCCGCGAGAGCAGGAGGATCTTGGCGATTCATCATCGCAAAGGCTGAGATTTGAAAACGAAGACGTTGTTCCCCTGGCCGGGTGGTAAGACCCGGTTGCTGCAGCACCTGCTGCCGCTGCTCTCTGAAAACCCGCATCACACCTATGTCGAAGCCTTCGCTGGCGGCGCAGCTCTGCTGTTCGCCCGCGAGCCGGCGAAGGTCGAGGTCATCAACGACGTACACGGCGAGCTGGTGCGGTTGTATCGCGTCGTGGCCAACCATCTGGACGAGTTCATGCGCCACTTCCGCTGGGCGCTGACGAGCCGCGAAATGTTCAAGTGGGCGCAGCTCCAGCACCCCGATACGCTCACAGACATTCAGCGCGCCGCGCGGTTCTTCTACCTGCAGCGCTTGTCCTTCGGCGGCAAGGTGACCGCGCAGACGTTCGGCACGGCCGCGCGGTCGCCCAAGTCCATCAACCTGCTACGACTGGAGGAGGATCTAAGCGCAGCGCATCTACGGCTGCACCGGGTAGTGGTGGAGCAGCTCGGGTGGGAGGCTTGCCTGGCCAAGTACGACACGCCCGAGACCCTGTTCTTCCTAGACCCGCCGTACTGGCAAACGGAGGGCTACGGTGGGGCCTTCCCGATCGAGGAATACGACCGCCTGGCCGAAGCGTTGGCGGCCCTGCAGGGGCGGGCCATCCTCACCATCAACGACCACCCCGACATGCGCGCGCGCTTCGATAGATTCCAAGGCCGCACGGTGGGCATCGAGTACACGATCGGTACGAAGCGGGCGGCCAGGAAGGAGCGGATCTACACGACCTGGCGGCCGGCTCGGCGGCGTTGATCCCGTGCCTGTCCGCGGGCTGTCCAAGAGCGGTTTGGGGACTGGATCGGCGGGCGGTTCCGAGCGTCCATGTCCGCACACCCACCTACAAACGGAAGCCGATATGAGCCTTGCCCGCACCACGGAAGAACGTACCCGCGCACTGCACGCCGAGGCGGCCCTCGCAGTGCATGAGGCGCTGCGAGGGGCCGATAGCAACGTCCTGCTGGCCCTGGTGCAGGGGCTGGCAGACGCCAAGCTGGAAGCGCTACGCACCCTGGCTGACCGGGGCCTAGACGCGAACGGCCAGTTCGTTGGCCGCCAGGCGGCTTGGGAGGGCGTTCCGGTCTGACCGGCGCGCACCGGCGTGTAGGGGTTCCCCTACATGCCGGTGCGGCCCTCGGCGATTCCCGCAGCCGCTTGGCTGCGGCAGCATGACCACGCTGGCAACGCGAGATCCCCAACCGCAACGGGGGGTAGTCCAGACCCGCGGGGCCGACCGGGACGCCGGCCCGCCAGCGATTTACTTAGCGATTCAGCCAGGCCGTCAGGCCTGGTCTCAGGTCTGGAGATGGCCGGCGCTAGCATCCGCTGATGCTTCCAGATGACTTCCAGTGGGACGACACCAACCAATACGGCCAGGACTGGCTCAGATGCGGCCGCGTGATCGTCGCTGGGGTCTGCCAAACCGTAATCCCTGGGAAATGGCTTGGGCGGGTGAACCGGCACGACGAGCGAGTCCCCGACTACCCAAGCGCCTACTTCCGCAGCCGCTGCGCCGCCATGCGGTCGGCCGAGCGTTGGGCCTGCGCCCATGCCGCTCGGTTGCGGCATGAGATCCTCACCGGGGCGCGCCGAAAGGCGCCCACTCCCCCTGCGAGCAGGGCAGACAAGGCGGCGCAGCGCAAGTTGAGGGGCTGAGCGCTGGTCCGGCCGCCTGGGCGGCCGTTCGCGGCGCTCTAGATCGCATTTCCAAGGGGCTTCAAGCCGCCTTCAAACCGGCCCTTCGGGGTTTCGCAGACCATGTGTCCGCGCTTTGCAGACCATGTGTCCCCTTACAACCGGAGCATTGCGCAGCAAAGATAGGAATGCGTATCATTAACGTGTTCGGCACGATTCATCGCCGCCACGCTCCCGCCTAGCCCGATGCCAAGCCGGTGCCTTTTCCCGACAGGCTTCCATGCATC
>Ga0308160_10000313_pt1 | contig 106759 bp, 74 predicted proteins | sample PhyFR1_FD_201036 | JGI IMG/M metagenome (GOLD analysis project Ga0308160, IMG submission 201036) | Phyllosphere microbial communities from UC Gill Tract Community Farm, Albany, California, United States - DLSLF.R1 | ecosystem: Host-associated > Plants > Phyllosphere > Unclassified | place...
CTTATTCTTTGCCACGGAGACTCGGAGAACACGGAAATTGATTGCCCTAGATTTTGTCTTATTTTTCGAATTAAAATTAGCTGCCCATAGGTGGCTTAGGTGGTCAAAAACAACCCGAGTTGGTAACTCAAACTACACAGATCCCTGCATCCTGCATTACACTACGCTACATCCGATAGCTATCGGATCTGGATGACGACTTATCTACTAATTCTGCTCGCCGTGGTTCGTGTCCCCACGAACCTTTCTTATTCTTTGCCACGGAGACTCGGAGAACACGGAAATTGATTGCCCTAGATTTTGTCTTATTTTTCGAATTAAAATTAGCTGCCCATAGGTGGCTTAGGTGGTCAAAAACAACCCGAGTTGGTAACACAAACTACACAGATCCCTGCATCCTGCATTACACTGCGCTACATCCGATAGCTATCGGATCTGGGTGATGACCTATTAATTCTTCACCCTGTTTTTTTCCGCATCTGCTCCCGAAGATTCATGCTTAGCTGGTGTAGAAAAAGCCTTACCAAAACGGTAACTATAACTCACCACTACCGATCTAGAATCCTGACGGTTAACCCAGTTTGCTTCTGTATTTGCCAGGTTATTAATTATACCATTATAAACCCTGGTCCTGAATATATCGTTCGCGGTTAACTTCAATGTGCTTTTTGATGAAAGTTTTTTCTGTACCGCTGCACCAAACTCATGTACTTCGCCCAATAAAAACTGAACGTTAGATAATTTACTCTGGTAACGCATGTTTAACTCTGCATTCCAGCTCGGACTGATTTTAAACTGAAGGTTAGGACTTGCCTTAAAATAACTTCCTTTGGTAACCAGAAAACCTGTATAGAAATCTGTTTTCGAAACTATTTTGGCGTACTCCACATAGGCATTCAGTTTAACCCATTTCGTTAAATCGATTTCTGCATTTACGGAAATATTTGCTACCGTAGTTTTGCCAACGTTAGCCGGCCTGCTATAGTAGGTACCATCTACAATCTCAATGGTTTCGTTCACTTCATCCCTTACCCAGCCGTAGCCTAAAGTGGTGGTAATTTTATTTTTATAGGTGTGCGACAATTCTATGCTCTGTGTAAACGATGGTTTTAAAAATGGATTTCCAACATAATAAGTAAATTTATCCAACGGAGAAAAGAACGGATTAAGATCCTGGTAATATGGACGGTCGATCCTTCGTCCATAGTTTAAGCCTAACTGATTGTTGCCGGCAGTATCCAGTTTATAAGAGAAATAAACTGTTGGAAATAAGCTGTTGTAGGTTCTTTTAAAACTCGAATCAGGTTTAATCAGGTTCCCCAGTTGGTGCCCGTTCGATACCGTATTTTCATACCTCAATCCCACCTGTAACGAAAACAGCTTTCCTTCCCTGCTCATGTTCAGGTAAGCCGCATTAATGTTTTCTTCATACAGAAAATGATTGCTTTTTTCGTAATCAGCACTGGTTTTTCCGCTTGCCGTATTAAAGTAATCGGCGATGTTATCAGTTTTGGTATAAGCAGTTTTAACACCCGCATCCAGTTTCCACTTATTTGCTAAAGGATGCGAATAATCCATTTTTGCCGTGTAGATATCGATATTAGAAGGCAGATTACCCGTTAATATATCCTGATATTTTAATGCCCCATTCGGCAGGTAACTGAAATTGTAATAGGTCTGATCCGTTCGGTTGCGGTAAAGCAAATAATCTGCATCAAAAGTAAGTTCCCTGCCTGCCTGTTTAAACTTATGCCTGTAATTCAAGTTTACCCCTGCATTCTGGTATTTAATCTGGTCGATATTTTCTGCCCTGATTACCGAATCTAACTGCATCGATGCATTGGATAAATTACTGGTATTGTTGTTTACCTGTTTAGAAATCCGGTTCATGCCGGTAAGTACAACACCCCATGTAGTATTATCCGAAACATAATAATCAAGTCCTGTTTTCAGGTTAAACGTATTGCCATGCCTGCTGAAATAAGAATTTTGATTAAAGTAGGATTTGGCACTACCATCATCATTCTTGTATTTACGGTTCAGGTCAAGATCGGTAAAACTATTGTTCAGGTTGTAACTTAAATTTCCAAAAACATTAATTTTATCTTTACGGTAATTAAAGTTAAAGCTGTTATTCGACCTCGTCAGTTCGCCTTGGTTTAAGCTTACATTAATTCCTCCGTTAAAGCCAGCAGTTTTGGTTTTCTTGGTTTTGATATTAATTACCCCTCCATTTCCTGCAGCATCATATTTGGCCGGCGGATTCGTCATCAGTTCGATCTGATCAAGCGACGAAGAAGGCAGCGAACGCAAATAATTATCCAGGTCGGCACCCGACAGGTAAGTTGGTTTATCATCAATAAAGATGGCCACCCCGTTTTTGCCTTTAAGCGAAATTACCCCATTCTGATCTACATTAACACCAGGCGATTTGCTCAGCACATCCAAAGCCGTTGTTCCGGCATTAGAAATCAGTGCATCAACATTCACCACTGTGCGGTCGATCTTCCGTTCAACAAAAGCCTTTTGTCCCGAGATATTGACCTCCTTTAAATTATTGGCACCCGTAACCATTTTAATATCCTGCAAGGCTACAGCCTGATGGTTCGCATCTAAAATCAGTGTATCTGTTTTATAGATTGGCGCACCAACCACCGATATTTTAATCAGGTATTTTCCGTAAGTCAGTTGATCAAAACTGAACATCCCATCCTTTTCAGTGAAAATGGTTTTAAACAATACCGAATCTTTAAGCAAGGCTACAGTAGCAAATTCAATATTTTTTCCTTCAGCATCCAATACACGTCCATAAATTCTGGATGAAGGCGGTTGAGCTTGAGCAAAAGTAAGGGCAATATTCATCCATACGGCTAAAAAAGCCATGAGTGTAAATTTCATGATGGTGGGATTGGATTAGCGCTTTTAGAAATTAGTTTTTGTTGTTTTCGATCAGGAAATTATACATCAGCGAATGTTTATCGCTTTTCAGAAATTTCTTTTTGTATTTTGCCTGAACATCAGTGCTTTGTTTTACACCGTTAACAATCAACTCATCTTTATTGAGTTTGTACGATAGTTTATTGGTACTGTTGATGATGCCATCTTTTATCAATTCCTGATTGATTTCGGTGGTATAATCATGTCCATCGCCATTAGTTACTGTTTTTGAAGTAACAGTGCGTTGCGAACCTGTTTTCTTACTTCCCCTTTCGCCATAAACTGGTGGAGTTGGAGGAGTTGGTGGCGTAACCTGGGTTGGTGGCACTGCCGGAACAGATGGAGTTGCAGGAACGGCTGGTATAGCAGATACAGCTCTTGGTGGCACGGGTGGGCGCGGCGCTCTCGGCGGAACCGGATACCCTTGATCTTTAATAGATTTTGCCCATCTTTTATATTCCTTTGCATCTTCAGCAGCTTGTTTGGCGTCTGCAATGGCTTGTTTTGAGTCTGCTTCGGCAATTTTAGCATCTGCAGCAGCTTGTTTACCATCTAATTCGGCTTGTTTGGCATCCATAACAGCCTGTTTAGCATCTTCCTGTGCCCGCTTAGCATCCTCTTTCCTCGCTCTCTCATCCGCTTGCCTTGCTTTTATATCTTCTTTCGTTTCTTGCTGCTGTTGTTTTTCATTCAGTTTTTTAAGCTGGCTGTCCATTTTCGCATTGATTTCCTTTTCCAGTTGATCTGCAGATTTTCCTTCAGCAGGCCTGGCTTTTTTCCTGGTCGTATCCTGTAAAGCAACAATTGAAGTGCTTATTTCTTTTTTGGTAACTGTTTTTGCATTGCCAACGCTTTTAAAAGCGGCAGTACAAACCACAACCGATACCAAGGCGATGGTTAATATTGTTTTTTCCATTTTGTTTAAAGTTGAATTGGTGTTGAATAACATCCTGCTTGCTCTGTGCAGCAGGCTACCTTTCTTGCCGGTTATGGCCATGGCATAAGCAGGTGCACGCTGCTTAAATTCCTGGCACACAATAAGGGCCTGAACGTAGTTTTTGCGATCGTTAACACAGGCGATGGCCAAATCATCGCAGCAATGCTCGCGCTCTGTTTTTATTAATTGTGATACCCAAAGTACTGCCGGGTTAAAGAAGAATACAATTTCGATAAAACTTTGTAATAGGTTTACCAGGTAATCTTTGCGTTTAATGTGTGCAAGCTCATGAGAGAGGATGGCTTCCACTTCTGCGTTCGACAAACCATTGAGTAAGCCTAATGGGATTAGGATTAAAGGTTTAAAATGGCCTACTACCATGGGTACCTGGGCAATACCAGATTGCATCACCTTTACCTGTTGGCTTAAACCCAGTTTTTGAGCCAGTTCATTTAATTTATCGTCCCATTTTTTACCAGCAGCATAGGTTTTATGATTACGCAGGTGGTATACACCATTTAAGCCAACCATTAATTGGATACTTTTTCCACAGATGATCAGGAACCACACCAATACAATCTGATAGGCATAAGCATTCCACAAGGAAAGGATCCTGTTCAGTCCCGAATACATATCGTGCTGTACATTTGTAACCGCTTGTTGATCTGCAATTGCCTTTGGCAGGTTAATCCCGCTTTGATGAACGGCCTGTGATTGCGCATTGTAAACCGGTTGTTGAAGCTCCTGATAAAAAGTGAAACCTATTGCGATCACAAACAGACCTAAACATACTGTAAGCAGGTTATAACGCCATGTAGCACTTGCTTTACGGGTGGTAAACATCACCAAACCTGCCAGCAGGGCTAAAATTACGCCAAGCCATAACGAATGGAACAAGGTAGCGCCCAGGGCATGAAGCCAGTTTTCTGGCAAAAGGTTAATTAATTTGAATTCCATTATCGTGGTTCTTTAGAATCTATTGTTATTAATTAGTCCATGCTATCCAATAGCCGCTTAATCTCTTCGATTTCCTTTTTTGATGTTTTCTCATTTCCCAAAAGCTGCATCATCAACTGCGATGCTGAGCCTTTGTACAAGGTATTTACGAAACGGTCTAACAACTGAACTTTGGTTTTTTCTTCTGCTTCTACCGGAATATAAATGTGTTTCATTTGGCTTTCATCACGTTTTAAAATTCCTTTTTCAGCTAAGATCTGCATCTGTTTTAAAGTTGAAGTGTAATTCACCTCTCTTTGTTCATTGAGCTTATCATTTACAAACCGAACGGTCGACGGTCCAAATTCCCATAATACCTGGAGAATTTCCAGTTCAGCTTTGGTAGGTTCGGGCAGGTTATTTTCGGGTTGCATACTTTTCATATGCTAAAGGTACGATGTTTTTCGTACGATACAAATATTAGGATAATTATTTTTAACAAAAACACATAAAAAACTGATTTAAAGATAATTAAAAAAAATAAAGACAACCTCAGTTTAATTCGACTATAGTGTTGTACAAAAATTGGTTTGACAGATTTTTTAAGTTTCAAAGATTTTTCAACTAATCCTGCAGGCTTAAAATAAACATTTTGACCACAATCATCAACTGCCTTAATGTTTATCAAAGGAGATGTAACAGCAGCTCAGCAAATTTGGATATAAAATCTATCCCATGTCGCCTATTTCAGTTTACCCTTATCCTGCACAACCTAATTATAATTAAGATGGCAGATAAAACGAACAACATTTCAACATTGTTTATCAGTTACCTGATATTAACAACTGTTTTCCTTGTGCTATTAATTGGCTTTGGAGAAGATTATTTTTTCGGAAGCTTTAATATCGAAATCCTGACCCTTTACGATTTTGGCGACCTGGCATCCTCACAAAGGGGATTAAGCTATCTGGAAAAATCAGCGCTTTTAATCTTTTTGCCTTTAATCGTTACCATATCCTTTATTGTGCATTCGTGGATCTGCGATACCTCTACTGTACGCCGAACCAGAAACGCTGCTTTTCTAATCGGTTTGTTGCCATTCGCATTTTTACCTGCTCTGATCAGCTTCCAGGAAATGAAAATGTCGCTTCTATTGATCTGCATTTCACTCACGCTTTTGCTCTGCCTTTGGATTGTTCTTTTTCACATCAGGATGTTCCAGTTTAGTTATCTATCTTTCCATTTATTTGCAAGCTGCTGTCTTTTAACCACATTTACTTCAATTAACCGGATCGATGTTGATATTCAACATTGTTTAAACAGCACAAAAGATGTTAGCCCCGTCGAAAAATTAGATCCTGTTACCATAAACAGTCCGGTTGTTTTTGTTGGCAGCACCACATCCTTTAACCTTTATTACTCCCCTACACAGCACCGGAGCATTATTTTGCCTAAAACGGATTAGAAATCTTCATGCGTTATAAAGCAGTTAAGGCAAAGCTTTTAACATAAATAGCTTAACCGAAACACCTCTAAGAACACCAAATTTACCTTCGTTGACCACAATCAACAATTAATTTGACAATTATCAATCTATTTGTGCATATTTATGCTCATTTTTATTGGATATTTGTCTATTAATCCCTATAAAAACCTAAACAAAATGCTTTTCTTAGAAACTCATGTTAAAAAACTGTGCTGTTTTTTTAACAGGTCAATTTATATAATTGCGAGCGTAGTCAATAGACTTTACGCTGTAGATGTTCTTCGAAACCATTCTGTTTTTGGAGGATGTTTTAATTAAAACCATAAATGAAGATTTTCAGTCTATTATACAACGATATACCCATACTCGTCAGTTCCGTTAAAGTTTATCCGATAAATGATGAGCTCAACCAAAAAAAATTAAGCTCAGCTTTCAAAGCAACCCGTACCGTCGCCAATTGTCTATCTTCTTTTTTCAGCGGTCCATGTTCAACATTTAAGGCAGGCTTTTAATCATGCAAATACCAGGTCCGGAAATAAGGTTAAATACCTTTTTTACTTATCCAAAAGGAACTTATTGTCTTTAGGATTAAATATAAAATTTAAATGGAGGGATCTAAAATCTTGGTTATACTAGAGGATTTTGATTTAAGAGTAAAAATCACCGAAATACTTACAATCGGGAAATACAATGTAAAATCGACAGATAGTGGCAAGCAGGCAATCGACATCATCAGAAAAAGCCCTGTAGATGTAATTATTTCAGGAATAAACGTATCAGAAATAGATGGATTTGGGGTATTACGTGTGGTTAACAAGTTTATGGAAACCGCAAGCATCAGCTTTATTATGTTATTGAACGATAAAGATTATGATCTTGCCCGCAGGGTTATGGAACTAGGTGCAGATGGCCACTTAATGACCCCTTTTGATGACGGCGAATTGCTTAACCAGGTAGAGGTTAAACTTAGAAAGAAAAGGTTACAACATGAATTATTTTTAAAACAGCATGTACAGCTAAGAAGTATCCACAACAGCAGAGATGACATGTCGTGGTTAAGATCTAGATTTGAAGGAAGTTTGCCAAGACATTTTAAAAAAAACCAGGTGCTTTATTACAGGGGAGAAAGACGGGCACTAGGCCTGCATTATATTTTATCGGGAAAAATTAAAACTTATGTAGCCGATACGGCAGGCAATGTACTCATTACCGGCATTTATGGCCCTCACGAATATTTTGGATTACAGGGAACATTATTAGGTGCCGAAAATAAAGAAATTGCCGAAGCCATTGATAGTGCCGAAATACTGACCATCCCATTTGCCGAAGTGCAGCACTTAATTACCGATTATCCCGAAATATTCAGCGTTTTTGCTAAAGATTTGGCTCAAACCTTAAGCGAACGTGATGAAAAGCTACTCGATATTGCTTATTACTCGGTACGCAAAAGGATTGCAAAGGCCATTATAGGACTAACCAAACTTGGCCATGACGCGGAGAATGGCAGATTCATACTGCCAAGAAACGACCTGGCCTGTCTGGTGGGAATTGCAACCGAAACCTTGAGCCGCGTATTAGGCGATTTTACTAAAGAAGGCCTTATTGAAAAGGAAGGTAACAACATTATTGTACTCGATATTAAATCTTTAATCATGATGAAAAACTAATACCTAACAGCCAACAGCAATCAATTTAAAGGACAATACTTTGCATTGTAATAAACTGGCGCAGTGGATGAGAAAGATCAAGATAAGCATTGACCAAAATCAGAGGAATATTGATTTTAGTTATACAACTTAGCAATAACCGATTTTAATAAAAATTGGATTAATAATTTAAGCAGCAGCCTTGTTAAAATAGCATGGGTGCCAGCCTCGAACCTGAAGCGTGGGATGGAAGAATACCGTATTATCAACACCAAAAAAAATGAAATATGTTACTCAACTCAATTAAACAACATGGAATTAGGCTACACTAAATATTTTTTAAAGGTATTTCTTTCATTGTTAGATAGAAAGAAAGATAGAGCCGCTATCCGTTTTTTATACCGGCATACAGCATTTCGCAACATTTACGAGGGAGAAACACTTTTCGGCCCAAACAGCCCTGCTGCAAACGGCAAACTTGTGTATGTGGCTAAAGGATTGGTAAACGGGTATATTACTGATGAAAGCGAAAAACCATCTAATATATGGCTGGGCAGATCAGGAAGTACTTACATTTGCGATGATTGTAGCTATACCGATCATAGCTTTAACATCCAGGCTATTGAGCATTCTACTTTATTTATTATAGATAAATGCGAATTTGAGGAAGGCTGTGCATGGTATCCTGTACTCGATTCATTATTCCATTTTTATTTTCTCCGCAACGCAATAACTGATGTAAATAACAGGAACATCTTATTTAGGATACAGAATATAGAAAACAGGACCAATTTATTCAGGCGAATTTATCCAGATTTATATGACAGGATACCTGCAGATCTTCTTATTTCTTATCTTGATCCTGATGCAGCCATGGATCCAGAACCGAACCTGCAGTTAGACGATACAAACGAGAAAAGCATATTGAATTACCAATGGCCCAAAAAACTCACCGGAACCTACCTCAATTAAACCATGTATTGCTGTTGAATAAGGCTTTATCAAGATTATTCAACAGCAAATAATTTACCATTAGAGCTTTATAGTTTATTGATTAGTGAAAGATCATCAAGAATGATATCTCCTGAGCGGGTTTTATTAAAAATAAATTTGATTTCTTTAAGGTTGTTAAGCTCAAATTTTGTTTCAGCATTTAAAAGTTTAGCAATATCGAAATAGAAAAAATCGGGCACAGCTTCCGAATTTGCATACTCGTTAAAAAAGCTAAATTTACCCAGGTTTTTAGCGATCTGTGGCTGCAATACGCTACAACTGCTTAAAGGAAATGAAAGTTTATGCTTTTTACTATCTTCAAGCACGATGGTGAAATCAGTTGGTTTTGCCTGGCCATCAGCATTTTCTTTCCCGGCAGCCAGCGAAAACCCCAACATTTTTCCTGACAAAGAGAGCGGAACAGCAAGATTAAGCGAGAAAAAACCATTCTGGTGTTTTATGCTATCCCATCCTAAATAAACAGATTTTGTAACCTGCATTCCCCACAAAAATTTATTCTGCTGTTCTTTCCACTCCCTCAAACCACTGCTTGTAATGTAGCCTCCTTTAATTGTTGCAGTGTTAACATCTATATCTTCATCAAAATCAGCCAATACCGTTTTACTGGCTGGTTCAAACTGGTTCATGTAAATCTTTTTGGGTAGCCAGTTCCTGCCAAACCTGGCATCCATAAACAAGGGTTTATAACCTGTTTTGCCATTAATGGTGGTTTCTAAGAACGAACTGATGTATATACTCAATATCTTTTGCTGTTCCTCCCCGTCCATTAACTGTTTCAAGTTAAACTTATTAATACCCGGCCCTGTGTCATCTCTCCGCCCCCATACCGAATTAAACTGACCATGATTGGCTGCACTTAAGTAAAGACCTGACTTAAAACCATTAAAACCAGGCGAAAGCTGAATCCGTTTCATCGTAGCCAAACCTCCATAAGTCTGCATATCCATATCAAGTGCACCCTGGATCACAAAATAATTGATATCCTTTGCAACGGTTAAAGTCCCTCCAGGTTTATATTGACCATCAACTGGGGCAATGGCTACAACTGCACCAATATTAAAATTAAAGTTGAATTTTTCTCTGGCATCATCAGGATAATGGCGCAGTTTATTAAATGCCGCGGCATGGGTTACGGCTTCTCCTCCTCTTGAATGGCCAATAATGGCAATTTTATCCATATCCAAGCGCTTATAAAAAGTATTGCCCGGCGTATTGTTCCAGTCGCGTAAAAGCTCGAGGTGTTTTAAAAGCAACCAGGCCCGCGCCGCATTTTCATTTTTTAATCCACCACCAAATACATCCAGATCGGTTAATGAAAGGTTTAAGAAATTTTCATCTACAGATACCACCATGTACCCGCGACTGGCCAGTAACTCTCCTAAAAAAGCATAACCCGGATCGGAAGCCTGCTGCCCCAGGTGGTTTCCATGAATAATCATGACCAGTGGCAGTTTTTCTTTTTTCTCACGCGGGTACCATACCAGCGCATTCATGGGTAACGATTTTTGATCGTAACCAAAATATAACGTTCTCAATTTTCCCGAAACCCCGGTCCATGAAGTAAGCAACCGCGAACCATCTATATTTTTGGTTTTAATATTCACACGGTCTCCAAATTCTCTTCGCCATTTATCTTTCCCACTGCCATAAGTTAGAAAAAAAGGTTTGTACGGCCCTTTTAATGATGGATCAGGTAAATTTAGCGCTACAGGCAGAGTACTTTTCATCTTATAATTTACAACAGCTTGTGGCTTACTTCCCTGTCCCAGTAAAATAATAAGTCCTGAAACTAAAGCAAAGGAAGAAATAAGCAATATTGAGAACCAAAGAATCCGTTTTGGGCTCTTCAAAGGAAATAAATCACCATTTCTCCATTGGTAAACCCCTGTTATTAACAGTACAGGTAATATAATGATCGCCAGGATCAATAACCACCCATAATTGGTGGGAAGATGGAAAAAATAAAAAGCGGCCAGATAACTAAAGATAACGGCCACCTGATAAGCAGAAGGAATGCATCGGACCAGCTTTAGCAGCCATACGAACAAAATTGACAGGACAAGTCCGCAGGCAATATAAAACAACAGATAAGCAATAAGGTATAAAAGGGGTACACGCCCAAAAAGATACAAAACATGTACCGCCGATAAGAACACTACGACAAAAGCGGCGATCAATTTCTGAGCAAAGCCCGGTAATTGATTTGATGGAGAAAGAAATTCGATAATGCGTTTAAAGATGGATCTGATCTTCTTGATTATAGCCATAGTTTTTATTATATGTGTATATCAGGAACGATGGTGGGCATCGTCTGTTAATAACCAGTTGTTAACCAGTGCCGGATGAAGCACCGAAAAAACAAATTAGGTAAAATTAGCAAGTATTCAAAATGCAGAAAGCAAGATAGCAGAAACAGAACATAAAGACTATACACCCTAATAAACTAAAATGATTTTAAACCGACACAAAACATACGATGTTTAAAATAAACATCGTATGTTTACAATGTTAATTTAAAACAATGAAACAGGAAAGCAAACTTTTTGAACAGATAGCCATCAAAATCAGGAACGACATTAAAGAAGGCAAATTTAAAGTTGGAGAAAAAATCCCTTCAGAGCCAGCCCTAATGGAATTATACCAGGTTGGCCGATCTACCATTAGAGAGGCAATTAAATCCTTAACCTTATCCGGAATCCTTACCGTTCAGCAAGGTTTTGGAACTAAAGTTAATGCTGCCCCTGCCGAACCCATCGAACAGCGCCTGCGCAGTTCCGATTTTGAAGAAATCAATCAGGTTAGGGCCTTGCTGGAGCAGGAAATTGTGCGTTTAGCCACACAAAACAGAAACGATTCTGATTTAAAAGCCATTGGCGAAGCGCTTGAAAAACGAAAACTGGCCATCGAAAACGATTCGAGGGCAGCATGTGCAAATGCCGATATCGAATTTCACCTGGCCATTGCCTGCGCATCAGGAAACCGTGTATTAAGTGATCTTTATGAAAGTTTCACCGTAATTATCCGCGATTTTTTTGCCAAACGTTCGCCTTCTGGTATTGCCCATTTTGCCATGAGCCACTATTTACACCAGGCATTATTTGATGCCATCACTAACAGAAATGCTGATACTGCCCGCGAAATCATCACTACCATTTTGAACAACAATCATTAAAATATAAAATCATGTCAATTTTAACTTTTACCCTGATCTTAATACTCGGGGCATACCTTGCAGGCCTGGTAGGCTCGCTAACCGGACTCGGTGGCGGGGTAGTCGTAATTCCTTTGCTTACCCTTGTTTTCCATGTCGATATCCGTTATGCCATTGGTGCCGCCCTGCTGGCATCTATTGCAAATTCATCGGGTGCTGCGAGTGCTTATATCAAAGAAGGAATTACCAATATCAGGCTGGGGATGTTTTTAGAAATTGCCACTACGGTTGGTGCAGTGATAGGCGCTTTAATTGCGATATATACACCCACTAATACCATCGCCATTCTTTTTGGCGCTGTACTTCTCTTTTCTGCAGCAATGACTTTAAGAAAAAAGAACCAGGAGGCTTTAACAGAAGGCAGTAAACTATCGGCCATATTAAAACTTAATAGCAGCTACCCTACCCCAACGGGAACAGTTGATTACAAACTTAAAAACGTTGGAGCCGGCTTTTCAATTATGACGGTAGCAGGCGTAATGTCGGGTTTATTGGGTATAGGCTCGGGTGCGCTAAAAGTACTGGCGATGGATACGGCAATGAAAATACCTTTTAAAGTAAGCACAACCACTAGTAATTTTATGATCGGTGTTACCGCAGCCGCCAGTGCCGTAGTATACCTGCAACGCGGTTATATGGATCCGGGCATCGCTTTCCCTGTAGTGCTTGGCGTATTGGGCGGAGCATTTACAGGAGCCAAATTATTGACCAAAATTAACCCTTCAACCTTGAGGATTATTTTCTGTATCGCCATCACCTTCGTTGCACTCGAAATGATTTACAATGGTTATCACCACAAATTTTAATTTAAACACAAAATGAAAAATATCATTTCAACACATCTTATACAAGACCGCGATGTAGAAAAAATTGTGGGCAAACTATTGAGGTTTGGTGTAATCACCGCAAGCATGGTTGTTTTATTGGGCGGCATACTTTTTCTGGTACAGAATGGCACACAGGGCAGACCAGATTACCATGTTTTTAAAGGCGAAGAAAATGACTTCATTACTTTCAAAGGCATTTTTATGGGGCTTTTTACTTTTAAGCCAATGGCCATTATCCAATTCGGGGTTTTGCTTTTGATTATCACCCCGATTATGCGGATTGTATTTTCGCTATTTGCCTTTGTTCTGGAAAAAGATAAAATGTATGTAATAATCACCTTAATTGTTTTGGCGATTATTCTGGGCAGTACTTTTGGGGGACTAAAAGTGTAATTATTTCAACACCCGACAAGAATAGCCTAAAACACCATTTTATTAATGATGTTTTAGGCTATTAGGGCTTAAAACATCACCTGTCTTTAACCTGCTTAATCACTGCAATCAGATCTTCTTCTCCGTATTTTGCAGATGCAGACTCAAAAGTGTTCAATGCGGTTTTGGCCAAAGGAGAATCAAGACCGATTGCCTTAGCCAGATTTAAATCTTTCACGATATGTTTAAGGGCAAAAGCAGGTTTGTAGTTATCTGCTACAATAGCATCACCTTTAATTTTGGTAAAAATATTGGCAATAGCCCCATTATTGATCAAATTAAGCAGGTCTTCAGTTTCAATACCTTGTTGATTGGCAAATATTACAGTTTCGGCCAAACCTTGTGTATATAAGGCAAGTAATGAATTAATCGCCAGTTTTGCCACATTACCAGCGCCTGTATCGCCCAAACGCACGGCCATTTTACCCATTTTTTCGAGTATTGGTTTCACTTGTTCAAAAGCGGTTTCATCGCCACCAACCATAATCACCAATTGTCCTGTTTCTGCCTGCTTAACACTTCCGGAAACCGGTGCATCTAAATATTGAGCTCCTTTTCCTTTACACAAAGTGGCCATTTCTTTTGAAATAGCGGGAGAAACGGTACTCATATTAATAATAACTTTACCTGAAATTTCCTCGCTGAAAAGGCCATCTGGCCCGTTAAAAATCTGCTCAATTGCGGCATCATCAGATACCATTAATACAATTACTGCTGTTTGGCTAATCAGATTTTTAGGCGTTTCGGCAATCAATGCCCCCATTTCTGTCAAAGCAGTTTCTTTGTCTTTGCTCCTATTATAAACAGTTACTCCGTAACCTGCTTTTATCAATTGTTCCGCCATTGGGATCCCCATATTGCCCAAGCCAATCCAACCTATTTTTGTTGTGTTCATGTCGTTGTTTTTATGATAAACAAATGTGATAAAGAAAAAGCTGAAATTATTTAGCAGTTGGTAAAAATACTACTGCAAAATAATTTATTTCGGGTTCGCAGCTTTTAAATACTAATAAAATTAGTAAATTAGTTGCACAATAAAACTTGATAGCACACTCAGCAATTCGCAAACATGGCCAGCCCACTGAAAGATTTATACTCACCTGCTTTTTACGATCGTTTAAGCAATGCCTTAGCGGTTAGCATCCCTAAATTTGATAAAGGAAAATTTATTAAGGCGGTTTTTATTCCAGAATTTGAATCAAAGGAACTTAAAGAGCGGATGAAACATACCTCGAAGGTTTTGCATCGTTTTTTACCCTATGATTATCCAGAAAGTATTGAGCTGATCAAAAAAACAATCAAACAATTGAGGATCCAGGGAATCGGAGAAGATGGACTGGCTTTTATGTTCCTGCCAGATTATATCGAAACTTATGGTATCAACGATTTTGAAAACTCTGTTGAGGCACTTGAGTTTATTACCCAGTTTGTAAGTTGCGAATTTGCGGTGCGGCCTTTTATTTTAAAATACGAAAATCAGATGATCTCAAAAATGCAGCAATGGTCGCTGCACGAAAGCCACAAAGTAAGAAGATTGGCCAGCGAGGGCAGCAGGCCTCGTTTACCCTGGGCAATGGGCATTCCTTTTCTGAAGAAAGATCCAACCACTATTTTGCCGATATTAGAGAACCTTAAAACAGATCCGTCAGAATATGTAAGGCGGAGCGTAGCCAACAGCTTAAACGACATTGCAAAAGATCATCCGCAGGTAGTACTGAACGTTGCCAAAAACTGGTCGGGTTTAGGTAGCGATACCGAGGCCATTATTAAACACGGTAGCCGCACATTACTTAAGCAGGGGCATGCAGCTATCCTTAAACATTATGGCTTGGATGATAAAGGTATTTTACTAGCTGATTTTAAAATCCTTACACCAGCGGTTAAAATCGGCGAAAGTCTCGAATTTTCTTTTTCTATCGTTAATGAAAATCCTACCGAACAAAAAGTACGGCTGGAATATGCCATTTATTATAAAAAGCAAAATGGCCAGAATACGAAAAAGGTATATAAAATTTCAGAACGGGTTTATCCTGCGGGGGCAGCAGTTAACATCATCCGCAAACAAAAATTTGTATTGATTACCACCAGGAAATTTCATCTGGGTGATCATCAGATTTCGATGATCATCAATGGTGCAGAAAAAGAAATTTCACATTTCGAATTAACAGCCTAATTTCGCAATCAGTTCATCGAGCAAGGCAATTTGCCTTTCGTTAATGTGTTTAATCGCTTTGTCGTACGTAAACCATGCAGCCTTATCCATTTCGGCAAAACTTTGCTTTTTACCGGAGCGGGGTGGCCATTCTATTTCAAAAGTATTGCTAACAAAAGCCTCAGGATCCAGATCGCCCTCTATTGCCCAGCACAAAACCTTTTTACCTCCTTTTTGAACAATTGGAGTTAATTCGATAAAATCACCGGATAGTTTTTTACCAGTTTCTTCTGCAAATTCGCGGATAGCAGCAGATAAAGGTGCCTCGTTCTCATCCAGTTCTCCTTTAGGTATGGTCCAAAAGCCAAAATCTCTATTTACAAAAAATGGTCCCCCGGGATGAGCAAGAAAAAATTCGATGCTTTGATCTTTTTTCCTAAAGAGTAAAATTCCCGCGCTTTCTTTCATAAGTGTAAGTTTGGTATTTTATTTTATATTCTTGTTTTTTTAACATAAAAAAACAGCCAAGTTTTAGTCCTTAACTGCTTTGTATACTCTGGTATAATCAGATTTTTTTGGAGGCGTTTTTTACAACAATCCGTATAAACCGTGGGCATAGTTCCTTAAGGAAGACGATACCGTCTTCATCTTATCAGGTGACGGGCCTTTTACTTTATATGCTTCGGGATGAAGTTCTAAAGGCTGTTCGTTAACTTGTACTAAGGTGTTTTTGTTGCCTAGTGTTGCATTTTGTTCTTCGCTTAATTTTAAAGGTGCCATGATCTTGAATTTATACTAGAATAACATGTTTCTTAAAAATAAGTTTGCCATTTGAGGATAATTTTTCTAAAATTATTTCTCAAGGCTCGAAATCCAGTTCTCTGTATCCGAAATTTTGACAGGAACAGCCGAAGCAACAATCTTTAACAGCCCTCCGGCATTAATTTCCCCCTGGGTAATGTAATTTCTTTTAAAGGGCTTTCCGTTAAGAAAAACCGCTTTGATGTATTTATTTTTAAGATTAAAGTTTTCCGTTTCGATGGTAAAAGTTTTACCTTTTGGCAAATTGTAGGTTAAAGATGGAAATAAAGGCACGTTGAGGTAATAAACCGGCCAGCCCACACAGGCAGGCGAAAATCCGCTGGCAGCAAACACATACCATGCACTCATCGCTCCAGCATCATCATCCATGGTACGGAGATAAGCATGAGGCTGGTTCCTGTAAATTTTACCAATATAGCTACCAATTCCGCGGCTGTTATCGTTAAAATAGTTCTGTATCACCGTATCTGCGGCCAATTGGTGCATCCAGTACTGCGATTTATAACCGGATTTGGTTACATTATACATCAGCGGCACCTGTAAATCGGGTTCGTTAGCATGGTTATATAAATCGCGGGCAAAAAACTCATCCAGTTTTGCGAGATAAGATTCTTCTCCACCATCCAGTTCCATCAATCCCTTAAAATCATAAGGTACAAACCACCTGTACTGCCAGATGGTTCCCTGATATAAACCCCGGGCCTGCATGCGGTCTACATCATTTTTGGTCATGTCCTTAAAATCTTTATTCCAGTATTTTTTATATTCAAGGGCTTTGTTCAGGTAAAAATCTGACTTCTCCTTGTTATTTAAAATCTTGAAAATTTCTGACAGTGCCCAATTATCATAACTCGATTCCAGGGCTTTATCTGGCGATTTGTAATCGAGTCCATTTACTTCTTTCACCAATGAATCGGCAATTTTGTTAAAGTCTACCGGATAACCTTTTCGGTAAGCATCTAACAACACCACAATGGCATGTTCGGAACGAACGGTATTTGAAGGCTCGTTTTGACCAGCATAATCTTTTTTGCCAGAATTATACAGATCAGCGATGGAAGTAACCATTCCAGCATATCGGTCTTGCGTGATGAGCGAGAGCAACGGCAATTGCGTACGGTAATTATCCCAAATGGCCCAGCCATTGTAACGGATTTCTTTATCTTTTTGAAGTTCCCCTTTAGTATTGCGGTATTGGCCATCCGTTTCGGAGATCACATAAGGTGATTGCATGGTACGGTACAAAAGCGAGTAGAACAGTTTTGCACTTTCGAGATCGCCATTCACCGCAATTTTAGAAAGATTCGTATTCCAATCGGCTTTGCTTTGCTCTTTTACCGTATTGAAAGAATTTTTATTAATAGAAGCTTTAGCAGCCTCTACACTTACTGAAGAAAGTGCGATATTGATCCCTGTTGAAATTAAATCCTCATTTAGTACCGCGATCAATTTATGGTCATCAATCACTTTCCACGATACATTATCGGCGATTTCGAGGTAGTAGAATATTTTATACTTACCAGCGCCACAGGTTGTTTTTGAGGTAATCCAACCGCTAACTGCATTTCCGTTTACATCATGCGATTCGGCCACAAAAGCACCGTTAAAGGCATAGCCCAAATCGAGGTAAAAACCTTTTGCGCCTTTAGGAAACTGATAGGCATGTTTCCCGGCTTTACCCAAAACGGTAAAACTCGCTTTAATTTTATTTTCAAAACCTACTTCATAATAGCCCGGACTTGCTTTTTCTGAAGCTTTAATCAGTTCCGATTGCGCCGGATCGGTACCTAAAAAAGGTTTGATAAAAATATTCCCACCCGATCCCTGACAACCTACGCCTTCAAACCGGTTGTGGGTAAAACCTTCAAATTTCTTGGCGAGGTATTCGTAACCGGTATGTGTTTTAGGGTACGTTTGCGGACCGATACTCAACATACTAAAAGGCGCAGAAGCTGCTGGCGACATTTGTCCATGATCGGCAGAGGAGCCTAAAAAAACATTTACCTGATCGACAGGCTTAGCGGTTTTAATAGAAAAATTCTGTGTTTTTTGTTGTGCTAAAACGTTTAATGAAAGAAGCGGCAATAAGGCCAATAATTTAATGGGAAACTTCATTATAGGATGCTGGTTTGTAAATCGGCCTAAAATAACATTTTAACGTGAAGTAGATATTATGTGTTAGGTTCTTTACAAAGGTTGTCGGTCTGGATTTGTAATCCAGCCCCTGTTATCATAGTCTTCCAGCTTTATAATCAAGTTTTAACCGCTTATTAGGATTAGAAATCCTAAGTTCCTAAGACGGGATTGCAAATACCGACTAACAATACAATTTGACTAACAATACAATTTCTGAAGCGCAAGGCTGGTACAAAACAATAAATTCCTTCCCGTTTTTCGCTTTTACGCTTCGCTGCCTCGTACCTCGTTGCTGCAGGGTAACGCTTCAACCGGGGCTAAAAGGCCAAAACATTTTTCATTTTTGAGGTTGCGAGGTGCACAAACCCACGTCCATAAACCCGACAACAGCGACAGCCTCCGATTTTTTCTATCGGAGCTATAGCGGATGGCGGGACTCCAGACCTCCAAGAAATACTGCCCCTTCATTTTCCCAAAAAAAAATAAGGCAAAAAAAAAGCCATCCCGATTTGTGTCGGGACGGCTCTAAATAATTTTATTTTTATTACTTAATGGTAACCGGAACCGAGATTTTATCCCAATCCAAAGAGAAACCACTTTTGGTAATTTTGTAAACCAAACGTTCTTGTGTAGCTTTTAATGCTTTGGTTTTAACTTCTACGCGTAAAGCATCTTTTGCTTCTTCGTATTTGTAAGCACCCCATTGTGTAGGTTCTTTGTTAAAAATAGCTGTCCACGTTCCGCTTTCTTTAGGGATAAGGAAGAAGCTGTATTTTCCAGCTGCCAAAGGTTTTCCTTCAACAACGATATCCTTATCGGTTTCGAAAGTAGTTGCCTCGTTTGCGCCAGCACGCCATACTTTGTCGAAAGCTTCCAGGCCTCCCCAGATTTTACGTCCTTTTACTGCAGGGCTGCTGTAGTTAATGGTGATGGTTGCGCCTTTAACTTTTCCTGTCGCGGTAGCCGCGGGACTTGGCTTAGGCTGAGCATCTTGAGCCATTGCACTTACAGAAACGGTAATTGCTGTAAATAGCAACGCGATTGATTTAATCATCGTTTTCATAGAATTATATTTATCTGTTTTTGTTGTTTTTTGATTTTACGAATTTATGGCTTTAGGTTGAATAAAACTATAATCCCAGTGTCTAAAAACGCTGGAAACGCTTTATTATTTCACTTCTGATTTTCTATTTTTTCCGACCCACAAACCTGATTACCGAACCTTGCCCGTTATGGAATAAACCTTCGTTCAGTTCAATTTCTTTCTCTTCTAAAATGATGATTTCAAAATCAGGGAAATCAGATTTTATTTCTTCTACAGAAAACAGCATGTCGATTTCTTTCGGTCCGCCAACTTTTTCATTCCTGGCCAGATAATCGAGGTGATTTTTACTAAAGGCTTCGAAAATAACGATTCCGCCTTTCCGTAAATAGCTACTGAGCATTTTATGAAAAGAAGATTTAATTGCGGCCGGGAAGTGTGCATAAATCAAGGCAATGGCATCAAATTGTTCAGGTTGATAATTTAATGTTTCCAATTCGCCCACCTGGTAATCGATACTTACGTGATTATTTTCTGCCAAATGGAAGGCTTTGTTTTTTCCTTCCAGACTGATATCAAAGGCTGAAACTTCCCAACCCAGTTTGGCTGCAAAAACAGCATTCCTACCTTCACCCTCTGCAGGGAAGAGTATTTTGCCGGGATTGAGCTTTTCTAACTGTTCTTTTAAATAGTTATTTGGTTGTTCGCCATAAGCAAACTCTTCTGTACTATAACGGTCGTTCCATCTTTCAACCCAGGCTTCGTTCATATTGCGCGTAATTTATTTTAATTGGTTAAAATAAAGGTATCGAATTTTGTCGTTGCGGATAAACTTCAAATATCTTTCTGAGGTAAAAATTAGAATGATTAGCTCAATACAGTTTTAGGGCGATAAAACAAAAACCCGAGTAGCGAAAATAAAATTACCGCAAAGGCGCCGATTACATTTAACCACAGAAATGAAACGATATCAAATTCATATACAGCGATAACTGCAATTTCTGATAAGATTGCTGCAATAAAAACCAAAGGCCCGTTTATCTTTTTAAAATAAAAAGCCACTAAAAAAATACCCAATATCGGACCGTAAAAAAGTGACCCCAATACATTAACCGCTTCAATCAGCGAACCCATCTGTGTGGCAAACATGGCCACCGCAATGGAGAAAATCCCCCAGGCCAGGGTATGAAGGCGGCTATATTTCAGTTCGGTTTCATCATCTAATTCTTTTTTATTAAAAATGAGGTGTACATCTTTTAAGGAACATGCGGCCAAGGAATTAAGTGCGGCAGAAATTGATCCCCAACTGGCTAGGAAAATCACTGCGAAAAGTAATCCGATCATCCCTACGGGGAGCGTGTTTTTTACAAAGTATAAAAAGATATAATTGGTATCGGTTTTTTCGGCATTATAGTTCGATTTATTAATCGCTTCTTCTACCCTGCCATGCAATTCTTTTACCTGCTTTTGGGTCGACCTAAAATCCGCTATCGAATTATTTAATGTAGGAGATTGTTTTTCTTTTTCCTCAAGAATTTGCCTTGATTGCTGACTGAATTTTTGCTCCAATGTATTGTGTTCTTTTTCGAAAGCAGCGGCCTGTTGCGGCTGGGTTTCTTTCAAATACTGATAAGAACGCTCATTAAAATATATCGGAGCAGGTTTTAATGAGAAAAAGGCGAACAACAATGCACCAATTAAAAGAATAGCAAACTGCATCGGGATTTTAACCAATCCATTTAACAGCAAACCCATTTTTGCATTAGTATTGTCTTTTGCGGTAATATACCTACCTACCTGACTCTGGTCTGTTCCGAAATAGGAAAGTGCCAGAAAAAAACCTCCAATCAATCCGCTCCAAATGTTGTATTTATCTTTCCAGTCGAATTCTGTAGTAATCACATTTAACTTGCCTGATTTACCAGCCAGGTAAAGTGCGTCTTTAAAACCGATCCCATTGGGCATGTTCTGCACCAAAAGATATCCGGCGAAGGCCATGGTGCCTAAGATGATCAAAAACTGCAGTTTTTGTGTATGGGCAATGGCTTTGGCACCACCAACATAGGTATAAATTAAAAGTATGCCCCCGGTTAAAATATTGGTTAAATAAATATTCCAGTTTAAAACACTGGATAGAATAATACTGGGCGCATAAATACTGATCCCCGTTGATAATCCCCTTGAAAAAAGAAAAAGCAACGAGGTTAATACACGCGTTTTTTTATCAAAGCGGTTCTCCAGGTATTCGTAAGCTGTATAAACATTTAATCGCTGAAAAATCGGGATGAAAGTGATACAGATGACGATCATCGCCAATGGCAGCCCAAAATAATATTGTACGAAGCGCATACCATCAGTATAGGCCTGCCCCGGGGCTGATAGAAAAGTGATTGCACTGGCCTGGGTAGCCATAATACCTAAAAGCACAATATACCAGGGCATTTTATTATCGGCCTTCAAATAAGAGGCGTTACTTTTTTGTCCGCGACCGATAAAAACGCCATAAGTTACCACAGCAAGCAAAGTAAATATCAATACTGCCCAATCGATATTACTCATGCCCAGAATTTAGTAAACAGGTAATAAAATACAATCTGGAATACCAGCGCTATAGCCAATAATACATACCAGGTATTCCAGTTTTTAAATTGATTTTTCATCACTTTCCAGCCGATAAAAAATTAAAGAATAACCTAGCTGCACCAACATTTCCGGCAGGTAATTGCCTGAAAAAGGCTAAAGGCGTATAAATAAAATTCCCTTTACCATATTTTGCATAAAGCGTTGATCCTTGAAGTGGTTCTTCGCCGGTATCGTTCATTTCGAAAAGAGGTTCGTATTTGGTGTCCCATTTATCAGGAAAATAAGCACCACGTTCCTGCACCCAACCTTTAAAATCATCGGCAGTGATTTTATTCGGATAATTTAACAGTTTGTGAGTAGGGTTTAAGAATTTAACTTCGGCATTTTCTTCGGTTACCCTTTTGCCACTAATCGAGAATGGATAAATCCCGAAATCCTGTAAGGCCATGTCTTGTGTGGTGTTATACTGCATTACAATGGTTCCGCCATTTTCTACATAACTACGCAAAGCCGTTTGCCAGTTTTTAATCCTTTTTTCGGTATTGACCACCCTCACTCCTGTTACTACGGCATCGTAACTTGCCAGTTTTGCAGCATTCAGTATGTCGGCTTCACTGAGTACATCCACCTGTAAACCAGCCTGTCTTAAAAATTCTGGGATTAAGTCACCTGCTCCTTCAATGTATCCGATCTTTTTTGCCAGTACCTTCACATCACCTTTGATCAGCCAGGTAGTAGCAGGCACAAAATATTGTAGGGTTGGTAAATGTGGATATTGGATCAATACCTGCCCTTTGGAATATTCGTTCGCTTCTGATGAGAAAATGGCTTCGAGCTTGTTCTGACTTGTTTTTATTTTGGCCAGGTCTTCAACAGGGATCAGGAAATCTTTGGTTGTGATGGTATTTTCTGGCAAATTGATCCCCTGGAAGGTTTTTATCACCTGATTACCGATCTTAAAACTCACCTTACCATAGTTGATATTTTTGTTTGCTTTTAAACGGAGTGTGACACTTAACGCTTCTTTTTCTTTAGCAAAATAAACGGGCTCAGCAAAACTCAAATCAAGTGATGGAATAATCCGCAGGGCTTCTACCACGTCACCTTTAACAGGATCTAATTTTTTATAAGATAATGGTAAGCTGACTTCAAATTTTTCATTTTCAATTTTCAGCGATAATATCACATTAATTGGCGATTGCATTTCTGGTAATCCGATTAAGGTATCGTTGGCCACACTGAAAGTTGCAGCATCTTTTGCTGGTTTGGCCAACCAATAAGGTTCGGTAAGTGCTGCATCAGCTGGAATCTGGATTTTACGTTCTATCGTAATCAGTGAGTCGTTAGCGAGGTTTCTGTTCAGGTTATCCGTTTGATTTAACCAGTTCACACTTTCAACCGTAACAGGAGTAGCCGACCTCGAAATTAAATTTAAACGGAAATTATAACCATTGCCTGCGATGGCTTCGGGCTGGTTGGTTACCACTTCGCCCATAAAACCCGCACAACTTAAAATGATGTTATCGATAGCCGCCAGTTTATCTTTTCTTAAAGCAACATCCTGTAATTCGGCAATTTTCTTTCTCAACATCAACAGTCCATGCAAACTTTTATCGGGCTGGTTGTAATTGAAAGATAACAGCACTATATCAATCAGTTCATCTATATCGCCAATTCCTTTTTCCGACCAGTTAAGGTTTAATCCATCAAATAGTGTTCGCTTTGCAGGATCGCCCAAAATGTTGGTAAAATATTCAGTGCGCACACCAGCTACCGATTGTGTTCCTGCGCCCTGGCTTTTATGCAGGCTTCGGCTTAAACCAGCCAGCTCGCCATAACCCATGCCCAATTGTGCATCGTATTGACCAACAGTAACTTTTAATTGATTTTCGGCCGTGGTATTTACTGATCCAAACCTAAAAGTATTCCACAATAATCTTTTTGGCTGCCAAACCGAAACGTATTTAAGTTGGTTAGGAAACATATTTTTATCAGCTGCTGCTTTAAAAGCCTTTTCTGCAACAACAGCAGAAGCAGCATGCTGACCATGACCAGCAGCAGCTGTAGGCGGAAAACGGCAGATGATCACATCCGGTCTGAATTTTCTGATCACCCAAACAACATCTGCCGTAATGCTATCGGCATCCCACTGTTTAAAGGTATCATTGGTATTTTTAGAAAAACCAAAATCAATGGCCCTGGTAAAAAACTGTTGTGCACCATCTAACCTCCGTGCTTCCAAAAGTTCGTGTGTTCTGATTAAGCCTAAGGCTGCACCTTGTTCGGTACCTAAAAGATTTTGTCCGCCATCTCCCCTGGTAAGTGATAAATAAGCCGTTTCTACATTTTGATCATTAATTAACCAGGACAATAAACCTGTATTTTCATCATCGGGATGAGCAGCTAAATATAAAACCTTTGGCAAGTGTTTTAAGGTTTTGAGTTCTCTATAAATTTCTGAAGATTTTGCCGGACGTACCTGTTGGGCAGCGCAAAATATTGCAGGAAAGCATAATATGAATATTGCAGTTAATCTTTTAAGCATGATATTTGTTTTGCACATCAAATATGCTCAAAAAGCTTTTAATTAAGGCTACGGAAACGAAAAAGGTACAATTTAGTTTAGTCTGAAGTCCTGACTCCATAGTCATAAGTCTACAATCAAAAGCTCCATCCATGGTCTATGTACTCACAGACCATTAGTTTTTTATATTCTTTCGTTCTGTGAGGACACAGACCGAGGAAAGGGTCTTGAGCTTACAATCATAATCTGATTCGTGGTCTGTGTCCTCACAGACCACTATTTCTTATCCTTTCGTTTTTCTATGAGGATGCAGAGCGAGGAAAAGGTTCAACATTCAAACCAGTTAACCTAATATACAGTTTGTAGTTTTCAATCGGCAGTTGGCAATGTAACAATCTCCAACAATTTAACAATTACACATTACCATTAACTAATTAACCTCAAAAGCATTTTCATTCAAATTTCATCCTCCCCAGTGCGTTTCGGTATTTTTATCCTTAATATTGCAGCATAATTTTTACCTATGAATGGCATGGTACTCATCATCGATGATGAAAAAAAAATCAGCAGTTTACTTTCCAGGATTATAGAACTTGAAGGCTTTAAAACCTTACAGGCCGGTACCGGAAAAGAAGGACTTAAATTACTTAAAAACAATGATGTAAGCCTTGTCATCAGTGATGTAAAACTGCCGGATGTAAATGGCGTTGCTTTGGTTAAAGATATTAAAGCCATAAAGCCTTATGTAGAAATTATTAACCTTACCGCCTACGGAACGATTGCCGATGGCGTTTTGGCGATTAAAAACGGTGGTTTTGATTACCTGGTAAAGGGTGATGATAACGATAAGATTATTCCGCTTTTGTATAAGGCTATGGATAAATCAAACCTGCAGCGCAGGGTTTCTGATCTTGAAAACAAAATCGCTAAAAAACACAGTTTTGAAACCATTATTGGTCAATCAAAAGCCTTAAAAGAAGCGATTGATTTGGCAAAAAAAGTAAGTGCAACTGATACTACCGTGCTCTTATTAGGCGAAACCGGTACCGGAAAAGAAGTTTTTGCCCAATCCATCCACTATGAAAGCCCAAGGGCAGCCAAGCCATTTGTAGCCTTAAACTGCAGCGGTTTTAGTCCAGATTTACTGGAAAGTGAATTATTCGGTTACAAAGCCGGGGCCTTTACCGGCGCCAATAAAGATAAAAAAGGATTATTGGAAGAAGCCAACGGAGGCACCTTATTGTTGGATGAGATTGGCGAAATGAACCTTGATTTACAAGCCAAATTATTGCGCGTACTGGAAAGCCAGACTTTTATAAAAGTAGGTGATACTTTAACCCAACAGGTAAACGTTCGGATTTTGGCAGCCACCAACAAAGATTTAAAAGCTGATGCGGCGTCTGGAAAATTCAGGTCAGATCTTTATTACCGGCTTTCGGTTTTTACCATCATCCTGCCACCGCTTCGGGAGCGTAAAGCAGATATCCCCGCATTGGCGAAACATTATCTGAAAGAATTTGCCGATAAGGTGAACCGCTCGACGCCAAAAATGGACGATAAGATTTTGTCTATATTAAGCGATCATAGCTGGAAAGGAAATATCCGCGAGCTTAAAAACGTGATTGAGCGATTGGTCATTTTATCAGATGGTGATACACTGAGTGCAACAGCCCTTCCACCAGAGTTTTTCGAGTTCGCACCGATTAAAAATGATTATAACCTGCAACAGATAGAAAAACAGCATATTCAAAAAGTACTTATCCACACCAAGGGAAATAAAACTGAAACTTCGAGGTTGTTGGGGATTGGTTTAACTACGCTTTACAGGAAGATAGAAGAATACCAGATTAGAGAGGTTTGAGGGTTGGAGGGTTGAAAGGCAGGAAAGTTGAGGATTGGAAGGTTGTAAAGGTTAAAGGTGGAATGTTGTAAAGTTGCAAATCCATCAGGCGGATTCAGCTGAAGCCATTTTTAACTAGCGCAAGCACTGAATCTTCGTTTTTTCGCCAGTCTCAAATCTCACATCTTCCCTCTCATATCTCCATTAAACCTCAAACCTGATCCACTTATCGCCTTCGTGGCCAAAAATAAAAGAACCGGGGTGCAGCATTTCGGCAATATCTTCTATTAAAGAAACCGCATTTTCGGCAGTTCTTTCGCGTTCTACATCATCGTTTAATAAAATAATACGGTTATTTTTTACGGCTGGCCAATCGGTATTTAATACAGAGGGTACTTCGCGCATTAAATCAGTCAGGGTTTTGCCTTGTTGATAATAAATCACAAAAACGGCGCTTAGCATATCGGTTTCTAACATGCCACCTGCCAACGCGATTTCCTCTGATAAAAAGTAACCCGGACTATTGCTGGTATCCACACAGGCTACAGGCATTTTATCCATAAATTTAATCTTGTGCTCCACTAAATCTAAACGTTCCTGTAATTCTTCTTGTTTGGCAGCATCAAGGCCAATAAATAAATCGTTTAAAAAAGACATCTGCATTAAATTTATTAATTTGTGCAAAAATAACATTCCTGATCGCATGCGAGGCTCATTTAAGTATATATTTTGGATTTTTTGTGTCATCTTAGTCTTTTCGTGCAAAGAAAATAATGATCATAAAGACAAAAAAGTATTCAATATCAACCTCGATCAGGGTTTAACCTCCATTGATCCGGCCTTTGCCCGCAACCAGAACGCGATTTGGATGACCAACCAGATTTTTAACGGACTGGTACAGATCGATTCATCACTACAAACCATTCCCTGTATTGCAAAAAGCTGGCAGGTTTCGGATGATGCACTTACTTATACCTTTAACCTGCGTAATGATGTATATTTTCATGACGACCCTATTTTTAGAAATGGGAAGGGCCGAAAAGTAATTGCAAGCGATTTTGTGTATAGTTTTTATCGGTTGATCGATCCAAAAATAGCCTCATCGGGAGGTTGGATTTTTAGCGATAAGGTGAAGGATAAAAACAATTTAATAGCCCTGAACGATTCCACTTTCCAGATTAAACTGGTTCGTCCTTTTCCACCTTTTATGAGCCTTCTTACTACACAATATTGTTCTGTAGTACCCAAAGAAGTGGTAGAGCATTACGGCAAGGATTTCAGGAGCCATCCCATTGGAACTGGTCCTTTTACCTTCAAATATTGGAAAGAGGGTGAAATATTAGTCTTGTTAAAAAATCCTCATTATTTTGAAAAAGATGCTAAAGGAAAGTCACTTCCTTATCTTGATGCTGTAAAAGCCACTTTTATAACCGATAAACAAAGTGGTTTTATGAGCTTTCTGAAAAAAGACCTGGACTTTTATTACAATGTTGATGGGAGTTATCGGGATGATATCCTGACAAAAAGTGGAAAGATGACTTCAAAATATAAAGGAAAATTTACGCTAACCAAAAGCCCGTACTTGTGTACGGAATATGTTGGGATATTGGTAGATACGAATCTTTCTATCGTAAAAAACTCGCCATTAAGACAGAAGAAAGTCAGACAGGCGATCAATTACGCTATAGACCGCGACCGGCTGATTAAATACTTAAGAAACGGAATTGGTGTTGCCGCAACCTCCGGTTTTATCCCTAAGGGAATGCCAGGTTTCGATAGTCTGGCGGTACATGGATATGCCTATAACCCCAAACTCGCCGCTAAACTTCTGGCAGAAGCCGGCTTTCCTGAAGGCAAAGGTATGCCAGAAGTAACCTTAAATACCACAACTACTTATAAAGATCTGATTGAATTTATTCAGGGCGAACTAACTGCGATAGGCATTAAGGTAAAAATAGATGTAAGTCCAAGTGCCAGTTTAAGGGATTTAATGTCGAAAAACAATGTAAATTTCTTCCGTGGCTCATGGCTGGCGGATTATGGTGACGGAGAAAATTTCCTCTCGATGTTCTACTCCAAAAACAAAGTACCTTACGGGCCAAATTATACCGCTTTTTACAACAAGGAATTTGATCAGCTCTTTGAGAAAAGCTATTATGAAACCGATAATGATAAACGTTTTGAGCTCTACCGTAAAATGGACCAGATGGTGATGGATTACTCGCCGGTTGTCCCTTTGTTTTACGATCAATCGGTGGTAATGCTACAGAATAATATTTCGGGCTATTCTTTTAATCCCTTGAGCTTAATGATTTTAAAAAGGATTAAAAAGGGGTAATTAGATTACATTATTTACTAATAAGAATACCTAAAAGCAATGCGTCATTCCCGCGCATGCGGGAATCTTAAAGCTTATTGCATTACGATTCCCAATCAAGTTGGGAATGACGAAGCCTCTATTAGAATCGGTCTATGGTAAACTATTCGAATATTTTCAATTGTTAAACAAGGTAACTTATCCTCCGAAAAGCTCAAGATGACATTACTTATTTTAAACCTAAATAAAACACAAAAACCTACTTCTTATCCATCAATTTCCTTTTCAGAAAATCGGCGGTCGCTTCGCTTACCTTTAAACCGTTAGAAAATTTCAGCCAGTGATGGGTATCATCCGGGATGGCCAGAAATTCGAAATCAAATTTCTTATCTTCAAAACGTTTAACGAGATCGACGCTTTGATTAAAGGCAACGTTCCGGTCGTCATCGGCATGGATAATCAATGTGGGCGAAGTCCATGTGTTTACATAACTAAGCGGTGATGATTCTTCGGCTACCTTTGCAGCAAGAGCTGCATCTGGTGCAGGTTTCCGCCCTTCCTGATCTAAAGTTGTAAACCGGTTATTTACGCCATGAATGTCTACCCCGGCGGCAAATAGTTTAGAATCTTTACTAAGAGCCAATGCAGTCAGATATCCGCCATAAGAACCGCCGTAAATACCAATTTTTTCTTTGTTGATATTGGGTTGTGCAGCAAGCCATTCACCGGCGGCTTTAATATCCTGATATTCTGATGCACCCTGTGCCCCGGCATGTATGGGTTTATGAAATTCGTAACCATAACCAATGCCCAATCTGTAATTTACAGATAACACTGTAAAACCCAGATTAACCAAATATTGGTTTAAAGCATAATCTATTGAGTAATAATCCATCGGGTTCCAGCCTAAAAACATCTGCCTTTGTGGTCCGCCATGAACATATACTATGGCAGGTTGATTTTTAATCACTTTTTTTGGTGAGAACAACTGTCCATAAACGATATTACCATCGGCAGCTTTAAAGCTCACATGTTTAGGAACCACCATATCTTTAATCGGAAAATCATTTAGAATAAGGGATTCACCAATTAGTTTCAATGCTTTTTTATTAATCAGCGCAGGCAGCAGCGGCCTTTCTGCAGTAGAACTTAAACAGAAAAAGGTTTCATTATCGCCTGCAATAACAGGGTAAGCTTCTATGCCTTTTCCTGAAGTTAATTCCTGCATATTGGCTTTATCTACCGAAACTTTATAAATGTGACGCCTATCCAGATCATCTATATCGCTCCCTGCATTGGCTGCAAAAACCAGTGTCTTTTTATCATTGCTTAACTTAATATTCTCCACTGCAAAATTGCCTGGTGTAAGCAACAACCGCTTTGATCCATCCGGATTGATAGCATAAAGGTGCGGCCAGCCGTCTTCATAAGAGGTAAAAACAATTTTTCCATCGGCCCATAACAAGTTTGCGCCACCATCAATTGAGGGGAATGAACCGCGTAATGTTTCGAGAGCTTTCCAGATATGTTTTCCGGTTCCGGTATTTACGTTAACTATCCAAATGGCCCATGGTTGGTGCTTTTTAGTTAAGATGGAATCAGTTTCACCTCCGATGCCAGGCGTTCTTACAAAAGCAATATCATTTCCATCCGGCGACCATGCCGGAGTATTATCTTTAGAAAAAGAAGGCAATAACCATTTAACAGGTGTTTGCTGATCGGTATAAATCCCCAAAAAGGAATGATCGCTACGGTTTGAAATAAAAGCTATTTTTTTTCCGTCAGGCGACCATTTATAGGATCCGTTTATTCCTTTGGCATAAAATAGATTTTTTGCAGCAGATGTTCCATCAATAGGACTGATCATGACCTGGCCACTTTTTGTAAAAATCACCTGATCGCTATTGGGCGAAATTACGGGATTATCACCTTCGCCTAAAGCCACAACTTTACCTCCCTCAAAAGGAACGCTAAACACCTGCACTTTAGGTGCAATTGGAGATGAGTTTGCATTAACAGAACCTCCATCTCTCCCGCCATGGTCTCCGCCACGTACAAATACAATCCATTTGCCATTCTGAGAAATAGATAAACTGGTTAATTCCTGCCCGTCATCTTCAGTATAATCTGTAATTTTTACCGCTTTATAATCTGGAGCCTGCGCTACATAAATATTTCTTTTTCCCTGTTCATTTGCTGCCCAGGCAATTTTATTTTCTACAGGCGATGCCACTAATTGCGTGGGAAAAGGATAAGATAAAACAGATTTTAAGCTAAAAGATTGTGCGAATATATTAGAAGTAGAGAGTAAAACCAGAAGGAAAAACAGTGCTTTTTTCATTTATCATATAGTTTGGCGCTAAGCGTATGGGGGTGGGCGAATAATGTTGGCAAATAACATTTGGCGAAAAGTATATTAAATGCTCTCCGCCAAACGCCATTCGCTTTATCTTACTGATCCCACCACAATTTAGTGGTTCTTGGTACATCAGCAGGAACATTGTTACCATTTTTGCTTCTTTCTCCCTGGGTATAATCTAACCTGCGAATAAATGTTGGCAGTGCATTGTTAAATGGCAAGGCAAAGTCTTTATACTTATAATCAAAGCGGCGGGCATCATTCCAGGCTTCAGGATTTAAATAAGTGGCAATGTATTTTTCTTTAAAAATTAAGTCCTTGGTTAAAGCAGCCGCGCCCACACTAACTACAGGGTTTGCCAGGTAAGCATCACGATTTGCTGCAGTAACCTGAAACTTATCCATATTTGCACTGATACCGGCAAGGTATGCCGCATAAGCCTTGGTTTTATCGGTATTGAAATAGGCTTCGGCTTCTATAAATTTTAGTTCCGCAAAGGTAACGATGAATATCGGCGAAGTATCGCTGGTCCATGGGGAGTTCCTCGAGATATAACATTCATCCTTTGTGGTATTTGCTCCAGGCAATCTGTTACCTGACCCGTTTACCGTTCCTATATAAATGTTATTTACGGTTTTATCAGTAATCTTTTCTATACGGGGATCAAAAACAGTAAATGTAGTACCATTTAAAGCATCGATCAATTGTTCCGAGAGCCAGCCGCCCAATGACTGTTGCGAATTTAATAAAGCCACATTGGCCCATGGATTACGCTCTTTAAAGGTAGCCATACTGGCATCATCTGTATTTGTTGTAAAAGAATTGCTCAATGCGGCCAATACAGCTGTAGGATTGTAAGAACTGGTTTTACTGATCTTGTTTAATAACCTGGCTTTTAAAGCATAAGCCATTTTTAACCAGTTCGCCCTTTCTGTAGTGCTTTTTCCATAAATTAAATCGCTGGTTGGTGCCAGTTTAATGGTTGCATTTGTTTTAGCAAGCTCTACAATGGCCTCATCTAAAAGTGCCATAGCCTGATTATAAACATCTTGTTGTTTATCATACTTTGGCGTAAGGTTATTGATATTAAAGGCTTCCGAAAAGGGGGCATCTCCCCACAAATCGTTCACCAGTGTTAGGTTATAGGCAATGAGCACATCGGCTACGCCTTTATATTCGCTCGAGCCTTGTGCAACAGCCAGCTTTTTCATTTCATTCGCATCGGCCATGGCAAAATAAAGCGCATCCCAGGTGGCCGTAAAATCAATGGCCTGATAAGTATCGCCAGCTCCATTGGCTGCTGGATTCGCCGTATATTGCACATAAGGGGCAATAATGCTTCCTATAAAGTAATTGTCATTTGCTGCTTTATAGGTTGATGTGGCCAGTAAAGTACTTAATGTAGCTACCGGAACCTGGTTCGGATTATCAGACAGTGAATCAAAATAACTGTCTTTACAGCTTTGCAAACCTAGTGTTGCAATTAAAGCTGAGCACAATGTATATTTTATAATTTTTTGCATCGTATTTCTATTTAAAAACCAACATTAAGGGTGAACCTGATTGTACGGGCTGATGGATAGGTAAAACCAGCAGAACCATCGTTATTACTGCCCGAATCGTAAGAGCTTGACTCAGGATCAACACCATAATATTTCGTCCACAACCATAAATTATTTCCGGTAACCGATAGCGAAGCATTTTTAATCGCTTTTGCAGGCAACCAGTTTGCGGGTAAGTTATAGGTTAAACTGGCAGAGCGCAAACGTACCCAGGAGGCATCGCTTACAAAAGGCTCAGAAACGTTACGGTAATAGATGCGGTAATATCCTTCGCCATAATCAACACCATCTGGTCCTATCCTCTGGCCCATATAAACCGGTTTTGTGTTTGGTTGACCATTAGCCAGTACGCCATCAAATACCTTCACTGTTCTTCTGTCTGCAGTATAATCAGGTAATCCGAAAGCCGAATAAAAATCTTCTAACCAGTTGTATTTTTCAAATCCTAAACGGGCATCGAACAATACATTTAAACTGAAATTTTTGTATTTGAAAGTATTGCCCATGCCGATAATATATTTCGGTTGCGAATTACCCAATAGTTTCTGCTTTCCACCCGAAATGCTCGGAAAACCATTTGCGCTGATTAACAGTGGAAGGTTTTTATCAAGTACTACCGGATCTTCAGGCGTGCTTCCAAAATAACGGTTAAAGTAACTGCCATAAATATTGCCATAAGGCTGCCCTTTAATCAATTTCATGGTTACTCCGGCATTGCCATACCCTCTTGCGGCACCATATACAATTTCTGATATTCCGTTAGGCATGCTCAGCACCATGTTCCGGTTGGCCGAAAAATTAACATTTACATCCCATCTGAAATCTTTTGAAACAATGGGTTTTCCATTTAATACCAGCTCTACTCCCCTGTTCCTGATATCGCCAGCATTGATCGATTTGGTGACGTAACCCACAGCAGACGAAACCTGTGTCTGGATAATCTGATCCTTGCTTAATGAATAATAGTAAGTAAAATCGAAGCCTAAACGGTTTTTAAAGAAAGACATTTCTAAACCGGCTTCGTAAGTATTGGTAAATTCAGGACGGAGGTCGGGATTACCAAGATTTGGAGCAATGGTTAAACCGCCTGTTCCTGTTGGCAAAGAGGTATAAGGTGAGTAGCCTGTAAAAGTAGAATATTCGGATGCATCTTTACCGATCCTCGCATAAGACAAACGCAATTTGGCCTGGCTAATGGCGGCAGGTAATTTAAACTGATCGGAGAATACATAACTTAAACTTGCTGAAGGATAGAAAAACGATCTGCTTGCTTTCGGTAGCGTTGAGGTAATGTCGTTTCTTCCGGTTACAGTTAAGAAAAGGTAATTTTTGTAATCAAAAGTAGCCTCTCCGAAATAACCCACCAGTCTTTTTTGTTTTAGCGTTTGAGTTGGTGTAAGTACACCGGCATTGGCTAAATTAAAGAAATTATACACGCCGAGAATACTGCCCAAAGTGCCTATTTCTTTAGACTTACGGTCGTAAAGTTCTTGTCCAAGCCTTAATGTTCCGGTAATATCATCGGTTATTTTAGTGTTAAAGGTGGCCACAAAAGTACTGTTGATGGTTCTGAATTTGGTATTATACTCACCATAAAAACCTTGTTGATTATCGTACATGGCTTCAGTAGCATACATTGGTCCACGGGCGGTACGCACGCGGTTATCACCATAAGTATCTACCCCTAAACGGTAAGAAAAATTAAGCCATTTAGCAGGATCGTAACTCAGACTTGCCCCACCTATAAACCGGTTAACATCGCCTTTAAACTTATTGTTTGCCGTACCCCATATCGGGTTATTTGTTCCTAAATATTTTTGCGAACCATCTGCATTCTGATAATCGGCAACATCATAACGTGGCGACCAATAAGCCAAACCTTCTCCAAAGCGGTCGGCACTGTAAGTATAACCGCCAGAATTAGTAAAATTCATATTAACCGATGCTTTAAATTTCGGGCTGATGATAAAATCGGTATTCAACCTTCCGGAGAAATTTTTGTTATCGGTATTGGGCATCATCCCTTTTTGGTAAAGCTGCGAAATGGAAGAGAAAAACTTTATGGCATCACTTCCTCCGGTAACCGACAACGAGTTTTTAACCTGTTGTCCGGTACCAAAAGCGCGGTCGTAGTTGTTGAACAATTGATCGGGATGTGTTGGATCGATCAATTTTGCCTCAGCAATGGTTGGCCCCCATCCTGGTCCGATACCTCCTGGAGGGTTGGTATAAACACCTAAAACGCCCTGGGTATATTCTGTTTGAACATCAGGCGATTTCAACACTTGATCAAAGCCATAGCTGCTGTTAAAGTTCACACTAACACCATTCTGTTTGCCTCTTTTGGTGGTGATGACCACAACGCCGTTGGCTCCCCTTAACCCATAAAGCGCGGTAGCGGCACCTCCTTTTAAAATATTGATCGTCTCAATATCTTCAGGATTGATATCTGAAGCCCTGTTGGTTACCCCCCTAGAGCCAAATGCGGTTCCATCAGGATTGGCACCAGCGGTAGAAGTTGAGTTATCAATCTGTACTCCGTCAATCACATATAAAGGATCGCCAGAAATGTTAGGATCGATGGAGTTAACACCCCTGATCCGGATACTTGCCCCCGGGCCCGGACCGCCACCGGTACTCGAAATTGTTGCACCAGCAACTTTTCCCTGCAAAGCATTAAGCAGGTTGGGCTGGTGGTTATAGTTTAAATCGCTGCTACTAACACTTTGTGCTGCATAACCTAAAGACTTAACCTGCCGCGTAATTCCTAAAGCAGTAGAAATGGTTACTTCCTGTAATTCCTGAGCATCAGAAGCCAGGGCCGCATTAATAGTAGTTTTACTGCCAATGGTAATTTCCTGCGCCTTATATCCGATAAGGCTAATTACAAGCACTGCACTGGGCGATGGCGCCTGAATGGTAAAACTACCATTACCATCAGTTGAGGTGCCCGTTGTGGTACCCTTAATTTTTATACTTACTCCGGGTAACGGACCACCATCATCAGAAGAAGTTATTTTTCCTGTTATGGTTTTTACCTGAGCCAAAGTGGTGAGGCCAGTAAGTAAAATGCACAGAAAAACAAGTGAGGTAAAGATTTTTCTCATATCTGGATTATTTAGGGTAATGATTTGTTAGTTAATTGCAATATAAGTTTTTAGCGACACAAAAACGCATAAAACACGACAACCGTAAGCAATTTAAAGTATTTTTTACATTACAAAATGTATATCCCTGCACAAACAAGCAAATAACCGCTCCATAAAACCGCATAAAACCACAAAACGTTATGATTACCTCAAAAAAGGCCCCGGCACTGTCTATTAAATCATCAAAATGATATTTGAGGAGAATTTTAGATGTTTCAGCAACGCTTCTATCAGTTAATCCAATTTTTTTACTGATTTTAATACCTGATAAAATTAACAGATCAGCTTAGGCAGTAAAACGCTTTAAATAAGTGTAACCCAACAAATATTTGTAACCACCTAAGGCACCTTAGGTCATCTAAATTTTCTAACTCCTCTTTAAAATTAACCTATCGGCTAAGGTGTACTCAGGTGTCCTAGGTGGTAAAACTCTTGAGGTAAAATCAACAAACATTTTGTGATAACCTGGGGTACCTTAGGTCATTTAAGGAATCATTTACTTAAGTGTTAAACAAAAAAAGTCTTTCCGGGTTAGCGGAAAGACTTTTAAAAAATATATCTGGATTGGGTTTTTACTGTTGAACACCGCCCATGCCACCTTGTTGCTGATCTTGCTTCACATCGTCGTTTTTGATTTTTTTCTTCTCGGTAAACTTAAGCTTACCGAAAGAATAGCTAAAGTTAACACCGAATGAACGTAGAGGATAATAAATATTAGCACTTTGGTAAATCGTACCTGTTGCATTTATCGCATTGTTTACTGTTTTTATATGTAAATCTTTCGTGAACGGATTTAGAACGTTAAGACCAATACTTCCCTTTTTCTTCAAAATATCTTTCTTGATAGATCCCCCATAGATATAGAATGGATCTGTTGAACCTTGATAGGTACGTCTTTTCGAGGTGATCACATTAAAAAGCTCAAAATTGTAGCCTTTGCCAAAACCATAAGCAGAGCGTATAAACCAGTTGAAATTAAAATATGTACCTGTATTGATATTGGTCTGGGTATTAGTTACTGAATAAGTATTTCCAGCAAAATTTGTCATCAGGGTCCATTTCGGTTTAATGTTGTACGATGCGAAAAGATTGAATCCATAGGTTTCTGCTGTACCAACATTGATATATGAGGTTAAGGTTTTGTCAACCAATTGATTTGTTGTCGTATTTAACTCTTGAATTGGAGAAATAGAACTTTCGATAACTCCACCTGTACGGCGATAAAAAACTGATGCGTTGATAACAGAACCCTTGATAAATGTTGAATATCCAAGCTCTAGATTATCACTTAACTCAGGGCTTAACTGCGGATTTCCCTGTTGAATATTAAACAAATCACTTGTATTTCTAAATGGGTTTAAATAAGATTGAGTAGGCCTCTGTACCCTGCGGTTGTAGCTCAATTTAAGCGTTGTACTACCTTTTAGGGTTCTAGATACAATTACACTGGGAAACAGATTGAAGTAATCATTTTTTTGAATTCCACTGCTTTGGGTATTGAAATCTATTTGAGTGTATTCGGCTCTTAAACCACCCTTAACTTGTATTTTCTTGGTTAAATTGAAGCTGATTACCCCATAACCTGCTCCAACATTTTGGTTATATTCGAAATCTTGTGCAGAAACATCAAACTGGCTTTTAATATCTCTGAAAATACCTTTAGCCCCAACCTCTAAAACAACAGCCTTACTAAATGGATAAGTGTAATCGGTTTGAGCTGTGTATTCATTATTCTTACCTGTATTATTACTAATCAACGTTTGCCCAGTTATAGCACCATCAGGAATGAAAGTATTACTAAAACTTGTTGGGGTACGACCTGTTGAAAGCTGTGCAGAAATTGAAAACTCCTCTCCTTCCTTTTTGCTGGTTTTACGGTAATCTACGTTCCAATCCATATTATTAAACGTCATATCCATATCGCTAATATTGGTTGCTGCCAAATTATTGATAATATATTTAGATGAACCTGGACCACCATTAGAAAAGTTATTTAATTTAACTGTTGTACTAATGTTATTGTAAGCATTAAAGTCATAATCTAAACCTACACTTCCATTGTAACCATTGCGACTCCATTTAGAAACACCATCCTGTACTCTGTTGTCGGTAGTTCCATCCTTGTATATAGTATTGGTTACAAACGATGTTCTTGAATCCTGGGCGTAAGCCAAGTTTGTACCTAAACTGGTATTTACACTCAAACGACCTGTTTTTGCGGTTAGATTAAACGCTCCATTATTTTGACGCGTTCCTGCCGCAGCACTTACACTTCCTGAAACGCCTTGAGCACTAGATTTTTTTGTGATAATATTAATAATGCCGCCAGAACCTTCCGCATCGTATTTAGCAGATGGGCTTGTAATTACCTCTACACTCTTAATTTGTTCAGCAGGAATCATCTTTAATGCATCAGCTACGCTACTTGCCATCGTACCAGATGGTTTACCATTAATTAAAACCCTTACTGCTGCACCACGAAGTTGAATGTTTCCCGTAGGATCTACTGAAAGCATGGGCACTTTACGCATTACATCTGTAGCATCGCCACCTGCATTTGTACCATCAGCTTCTGCATTGTAAACCATTCTATCGATTTTATTTTCGATAATAGCTTTAGTACCCTGAACCTGAACATCGGCCAGGGTATTTTCTGATCCTGAAATATAAATCGTTCCAATGTTATTATCCGGCTTAGATGGCGTTGTGGTAACCAAAACCGTTTTTGTTTTGTAACCCATAAAACCGATCATCAGTTTATAAGAATCAGGAGAAATATTTTGTAGTGATAATTTTCCTTTTTCGTCGGTTACCCCACCGTTTACAGATTTATTATCTTTCACGGTAATTAGAGATACCGTGGCATAGTCAATCGGTTTTTTTGTTACTGAATCAAGTATAGTTGCAGTAATACGTCCGGTAACAGTAGTTTTTTTGGCCCCACCACCAAAGCCGCCCGGAAATTGGGCCTGTGCAGTAAAAAATATCCCAAGGGTGAGGATTAAAAGTAAAAGTTTTTTCATGTTAAGAGTTAGTCTTTTGTAATTAGTCTACGCAAATTGCATTTTGTTACAATAATACGCTATACTTTTTATTCCAACCCCATGATTTGTTCGGTGAATGATATGGTTTTATCGGTAAAGGAAACATGGAAAATGTAAAATGGAGGATGAAAATACCCCCATCACACATCTTACATCATTACCTTGAAATATTATTCGGTCTCGAGTATACCATCTGCATCACATTAATATTCCGCATAGCAAAAGCGGCTTCGCAGTAATTTAAGTAATAGTTCCATTTGCGGATAAAGGTTTCATCAAAACCCAGTGCTTTCATTTTATCGAGATTTTTATTGAATTCGATGAACCATAAATGAAGTGTACGGGCGTAATCTAAACCCATATCCTTTAAGTCAACCAGGGTTAAATCGCCGGTTTCATTAATTGCTTTGTTCATCGCAGCTACCGAAGGCAAAAGTGATCCCGGAAAAATATGTTTCTGGATCCAGTCTACACCGTTTCTTAGTTTATCGTACCTGCAATCGGGCGAGGTAATTACCTGAAAGGCAAAAATTCCATCTGGTTTTAAAAGTTCCTGACATTTTTCGAAATAGGTTTCTAAATACTGGTGACCTACGGCCTCTAACATTTCGATGGAAACGATCTTATCAAAAGTGCCTTCAATTTTACGGTAATCCTGAATAATGACGGAAACTTTATCGGCCAATCCTTCGGCATGCACACGCTCCATCGCAAGTTTTTGCTGTTCTTTAGAAATAGTAACCGAAGTAACTTTACAGCCATAATTTTTGGCCAAAAAGATGGCGTTTCCGCCCCAACCACTTCCGATTTCCAACACATGATCAGTTGCTTTGATTTTTAACTGCCTGGCCAAACGGTCGTATTTAGCGTATTGCGACTCCTCTAAACTTAAATCTTCAGGGTTAAAATAACCGCTGGAATAAGTCATGGTTTTATCCAGAAAAGTGGCAAAAAAATCGTTGTTGAGGTCGTAATGCTCAGAAATATTTTTCTGCGATCCAGCCAAAGTGTTTGCTCTTCGCACATGATAAATCTTGTTTACCCATTTAAAAATACCCAAAGCAATGGACTTTGCCTTGCTGCCGGTAACCGAAGGCGCATTTTCAATATTCAGGATTACCCATTTAATTACGTTGGTAATGTTTGTGGTATCCCAAAGGCCGGAGGTGTAGCCTTCGCCAAAGCCGATATCGCCATAAAGCGCGATGGATTTAAAAAAATCAGGGTGATTAACCTGGATATGCGCTTCGATTTTATGTTCACCATTCCCAAATACCAAAGTTTCGCCATTTGGCAGCGAAAGTTCCAATTTTCCTAAAGTCATTTTGGAAAGTGCATTAAGCACCACTCTTTCGAAAAAACCCGTTGATGTTCTGGTAGCGGTAAGCGTGTTCATAATCTTTGATCTATTTGATTTGTGGTTTATAGGGTTTATATACGTTACGTTGCAGCTCAGGGTTTTCAGCTTTTGGATGAAAAGGTATTTTTTTTATCCAGAGTTTAAAGGCCTGCCAATGGATCATGCCCATTACCTGCAAAGGGATTAAAGGTATAGAGAAAAAATACCGCAGCAAACTGGCGTTGGTTAATGGCTTTTTTTCACCCATTAAGGTACTGATAAAAAACAATTTACCATTCTTATCCAGGTCGTTAATTTTAATATCTAGCGTATCAGCAGGCACTTTTAAGTTAAAATCGAATGAATCGTCGTGATCGATAAAGGGTGAAACGTAAAAATATTTTGTGGTTATTTTTTTAAAGGTATCGCCATGCAATTCGTCTTTCCCAAAGAAAAAAAGTTTCATTTCGCGATAAGTATTGCTGATTTCTGCCACACAACAAACCGGATTGGCCTCCTGATCGAAGCAATAATAAAAGGAAACCGGATTAAAATTATAACCTAAAACATTAAGGTTGGTAAGCAGTTTTATTTTAAGTCCGCTTCCGTCAATCCCATTTTCTTTTAAATAATCTTCTACATGCTGGCGTGTATTTTTGGTCTGATCAGGATTTTCTTTTGGCAACTGAAGGTGTTCGGCATCACGAAAAGAAAAAAGGTTAAATTTATTCCGGCTAAACCAGCGCAACTTTCGGTCAAGCACATCCAACTCATCCAGATCGATGTAGAACATATACACCCTGTACCAAAAAGAATGTTTTTTGGGTGCCAGGCGGTGATGCATGACTTTTGCGGTGTAGATGGATGAGTTAAATTTCATTGTTATTACAATTTACAAAATTTTATTGTTGATAGTCATTTTGAGTTCATTGTCATTCTGAGCGCAGCGAAGAATCATTTAAAACGATCTGTCATTCCCGCGCAGGCGGGAATCTTAATGCAATTTACAAGCCATAGTAAAGCATTAAGATTCGAAATCAAGTTGGGAATGACGTAACTGCTTATAACCCCCTGCACAAATCCACCGCACTCTTATAAGCATCTTCATGGAAACCGTATTTAAAATAACTTCCGCAATAATATATCGGCCCCGTTTCGTTTAGCTTATGCAACTGCTCCTGTGCCTGCATGGCCGGAACATCGAACAAAGGGTGAAGGTAATCGATTTCCTTAATGATTTTTTCCGGGTTTAAACTTTCTGTAGGATTAATGGAAACAAAATAATTCTGCTTTTTAGAAACGCCCTGTAAACTGTTCATCCAGTAAATGGTACTCGGCAATAATTTATCACCCTGCTTTTCTACACGATAATTCCAGCTGCTCCAGGCCAGTTTCGCTTTTGGCATCTGCTTTTCATCGGTATGCACCACAGCTTTGTTTAACTGGTATTTGAATTTAGAAAGCAGTTCAGTTTCTAAAGCTGTTTTATCTCTTACAATTTCGAAAGTTTGGTCGGCGTGACTGGCCATGATCACTTTATCAAATTCGAATTTCTCGCCCATTTGATTTTCCACCTCAACTTTGCCATTGTCTAAACGCTTTACCGAAATAATTTTATTATTGATTTTGATTCTGTCGCGGAATGGCGCGATCAGTTTTTCGCGGTAAGCCTGACTACCATTTTGCAAAGTATACCATTGATGCTGGGTATCTAAACCTAAAAAACCATGATTTTTAAAGAAACGGATCAGCGTAACAGCCGGAAAATCCAGAATCTGTTCCATCGGGGCACTCCAAACCGCAGCGCTCATCGGAATCAGATATTGCCAAAGCATCTCTTCGCTATAACCAAATTCCTTAAAAAACTGCCCGATCGAATAATCCTGATACTCGGGTTTATCCAGAATTTCGACACTCTGCTTATTGAAACGGTTAATTTGCATCAACATTTTTAAATAAGAAATATTGAACAAATTTTTCCGCTGGGCAAAAAGATGATTTAGGCTAGAGCCACTGTATTCTAATTTTTTAGGCAGAAACTGCACACTGAAAGACATATCGGTTTTAATTACCGGCGCATCAATCTCAGCAAACATCTCCGTCAAATTGGGATAGGTTTGATAGTTAAAAACCATAAAACCGCTATCCAGGTAAATGGGTTGTCCATCTTCTTCTAGCGTTATGGTATTAGTATGACCACCGATATAATCGAGCTCTTCGAAAAGGGTAATGTCGTATTTATGCTGCAGTTTGTGGGCACAGCCCATGCCTGCTATTCCGGAGCCGATAATGGCGAGTGTTTTCATTATATAGATTTGATAATTGAGATACAAGATTTGAGATATTAGTTTTGAGACGGACGCATCTAGTCCCCTAAACCTTAATCCTATACCTTAACTTTTTCAAACAAATAATGGCACACCATCCATTCGTTTCCTTTATTATAATTGAAGAGTTCGGCGCAGGACATGTAGAATAACCTCCAATATACCCACCATTTTACCGCCTGATCTTTACCATAAGTGCGTTCTAAAATCGGCATGATTTCTTTTTTGTGCTTATCCATATTGCTTAACCAGGCTTCGGAAGTTTTGCCGTAGTTGGTTCCGTTTACCACCCAGTGTTTATCAATTTTCAGGTCATCATTAAAGTAGAAAAACAAATGATTTGATGGCATAATCCCTCCGGTAAAAAAATATTTGCTCATCCAATCGGTTTCATCAATTACCTCAAATTTGTAGGCCAGGGTTTTATGGGTAAAAATATGCACAAAAAGTTTTCCATCAGGTTTCATGAAAGAAGCCACCTTATTGAGCAGGAATTTATAATTACGCATGTGCTCAAACATCTCTACTGAAACCACGCGATCGAATGTATCGGCAATGGTAAAAGTGTTCATATCGGCAGTTAAAACCGTTAAATTCTGAATTCCACGCTGTTTTGCTGTTTCATCTATAAAGATTTTCTGCGTTGCAGAATTAGATACCACGGTAAAAGTGCTATCCGGAAATTTAGCCGCCATATACAACGAAAGCGATCCCCAGCCGCAGCCCAGTTCCAAAACATTTTGCCCGCGCTGTAAATCAGCCCTCTTGCAGGTTAAGGCCAGCATATCATCTTCTGACGTATCGATATCTTTAACGCCCGGTTTCCAGTAACCGCTGCTGTATTTTAAATTTTTACCCAAACAATATTGAAAAAATTCGGTAGGGAGCTCATAGTGCTGCTCATTGGCATCGGCTGTATTTACTGCAATTGGCGATTGCTTTAGCTCTGTAACCAGATCCATAAATTTTTCCTGCTGTAATTCCTCATCGCTAAGCGTTTCATCATCCAGGCGTTGTTTACATAATTTTCTGATGCCGATACGCAAGGCGGTATCCGGAAGTTTGTCGTTTTCTAAAAGTTTATCGTACCACATGTAATTTTGGAGTTTGATGGTCGGATGTCCGAAGTCGGATGTCCGGTGTTATTATTTTATACGCAAAACGCCTAACAGCGGATTGGCTAATGTTAATTTTACTTAATTCGGATTTGCTAGCCCCTAAGCATCAGTCTTTCAGACTACTGCCTTCCGACTATTTTTTCTTCCACGGAAAAAAGGCACTCGTTGTTTCCTGGTATTTTTTATAAGCTACGGGCTTGCTCCGCAGGTTTTGTTCTTCATTATTCGGCACACCGGTAACTTTGGTTAATAAATATAAAATAATAGCCGGACTGATGATAGCGAGAATACCCCATGGCGAAGCCAGTGCGAAAATAAAATAGCCCATCCAGGTTAACCATTCAAAGAAATAATTTGGATGGCGGCTGTAGTACCACAATCCGGTATCGCAAACCTTGCCTTTATTGCCGGGATCTTTTTTAAATGCAGCAAGCTGCCTGTCAGCAATCATTTCACCGAAAAAAGCGATTACCCATACTAAAGCGCCAATAAATTCTAAAATAGAAATTCCCTGCGATTGATTTGCCGTGATGATAAAAAATGGAATCGCCAGGATTACATTGGAAATGGCCTGAAACTGAAAAAACACAAAGAAGTTCCGATCGGCTTTATCACCCCATTCTTTACGGAGTTGTTGGTATCTCCCTTCTTCTTCATCTAAATGACCGATTACCCTTTGCCAAAGGTGGATGCCCAATCTCAATTCTGCCAGCAAAAACATGCCGCAGATTAAAATTTTACGGGGGTCAAAACCATCGGAAAGAAAGAAAGTAATCAGTGTAATTACCGGGAAATTTAATGCCCAGAAAACATCAACCACACCGGCGTTTTTAATTTTCTTTGCCCAGAGCCAAACCATGGCCATAATAAAGCAGCAAGCGATTAGCGAAATGAGCGCGATGAATAGTAGATGTTTGTAATCCATAAAAGGTTTAAGGTTTAGGGCATAAGGTTTAAGGAAATGCATTCTACTTTAGGTTTTCACCTTCAGCCTTACACCTTTTGCCTTCTACCTTTATTAACCAACAACTCTCTAACACCTTCGCCATCTTTTAGTTTGAATAAATGCACTAAAACATAAGCCAGGGTTGCTATGCTGCCTAAACATACGAACAAAATGGTAATAGAGATTTTAAGAATAATGCTTTTTTCTTTATAAAACATCCACAGCGTGATAATGAAGATGTTAGCGTAAAAATCCCAAAGGGTAGCACGCATCCAGGGTATGCTGCCCAGAAAATCCCATTGATCAAACAGGTTACTTTCTAACGAAGTGCTGATTACTTTATAGCACATAAAAACTAACAGTGCAGCGAAAATGATTTTGAGGAAGTTGATCATCAGATGGCTTTAATTTTTTAAAACAAATTGCTGTATATACGGTAAGATAGGCAAAAAGGATTTTATTATAGTAATCCTTAATTATTCTTCGACTCCACTAAGCGCGATAAGATAAAGGATATTCTCCGTGTTTTCTGTGCCTCCGTGGCAAAAAAGTAAAAGCGTTTTTTTTGAAAAGCAGGGTCCGGTTTTTATCGGTTGCAGTAGCCCTGCCATTTGCTTCAATCTTTTTGAGGCACTGTACTACTTAGGCGCAAGTATCTGTTTCATAGGCTGCAGATGACGGTATATATGAGATGCTGCAAACAAAAAGGATTTTCGCTGCTGTCAGGTTTAGCTAACACAAAACAGTGCAAAATGGAAAAAACTAAATAATGGAGCTAGCCGGAAAGAACTAAATAATGGTCTGTGGGGACACAGACCATGGAATGAGAAGAAAATATTTATCTATTTTCAGTCGAAACACCGAATCTATTAAATCCGTGTTTTTCCGTGCCTCAGTGGCAAAAAACCTATTTATTTAGGTTGCTTAGATGATGGTCTGTGGGGACACAGACCATGGCGCGAGAAAGAATTAACTTTAGCCTTTCAGCTTTATTCTTTGAGCTTTAAGCTTCCCCTTAAACCTTCCTGATCTTAATAATCTTCATCCAGTGTAATACTTTCATTACCGGGTAGGTCGGATCAAACTCCCACCATTTGCTTGCAAAGTTGGGACTATTTGGTTTTTTATGGTGGTTGTTCTGAAAAAGTTCACCCATTAACAAGAAATCCCAAGGTAACGAGTTTTTACTGTGGTCATCATTATCATGATTAGAATAACCATATTTATGTCCGCACCAGTTTACAATTGCACCATGTAAAGGGCCCATTAAAAAGTGTACCGGCAATAAGATGTACAGCCACCAATGGTTGGCAAAAGCAATATAAAAACCAATATAAAATAAACCACATGCAATTCTCCAGGCCCACGAATTTCCTATTTTATCAACAATAGGCCATTCCGGATAATTACCCTGAAAAGCTGGCTCTGGCTGTATTTTAAACTGCAGATAATTCATATACATGTTTTTCGTAGCAATCATCATCCCGAAAACATCCTTAAAAAAATGTGGCGAATGCGGATCTTTTTCTGTGTCACTATAGGCATGGTGCATCCTGTGCAAAATGGCGTAAGCCCTCGGGTTTAAAAATGAGGAACCTTGCGAAATCAGCAATACCAGGTAGAAAAACCGCTCCCAGAAAAGCTCCATTTTAAACATCTTATGTGATGAGTAACGGTGAAGGAAAAAGGTTTGACTGAAAAGGGATAAAAACCAATGGCAAAGAAAAAAAATGAAGATAATCATGTATGATGTGTATGCTTTATAAACGTAGTTTGAGGGCGTTTAGTTTTCCAGCGTATAGAAAACTGCTTTAGTTTAAGCGTTTAGAGTAAAAGGATCTTGTTCTGATTTGATAAAAACAAGATCCTTTTTAAAGTATTTATTATCTACCGAAATCGTCCTGAACGCGCACAATATCGCTTTCGTCTGATGGATTCGAAGCATCGGTATGTTGCCAGATTTCTGCCACAACTCCCCAGTCTTCTAAACCGATTAAACGGTGACGTTCGCCTTGCTGTAATTTGATCTGATCTTTTGGTGCATATTTTTTCACTTCACCTTCCTCATCGGTCTGGCTGGTTTTAATACCAACTGTACCAGTTACCACTTGCCATATTTCGGCCCTGCGGTGGTGATATTGCCAAGAAAGGCGCGTATTTGGAGCAACGATTAAAATTTTTGGACTTAATTTACCACCAATTTTAAGGTCTTCTACATTTAATCCATCAAAATAAGTATCGGCAAATTGTTGTGCCTGTGCTTCGTCTATAACAAAGAAACCACCCCAAGGACGGGTTTCATCGCGGTTTACTACATTAAAACCTTCAATTTTTAAACGTTGTGCTACGCTTTCAAATATTTCTTTTTTGTCGTTTGTCATTGATAATTATTTGTTTTCTAATGATTGTCGAGGTTTATAGGCATAAATAATTACCTATATGGTTCTATAATTGCCGCAAAAATAAGCCTAATAAATTAAAAAAGACCTCTCGTACCTTTTATTTTTTTAGGCAGAAACTACCTGGGTACGCTAAAACCATTCATAAGCCCATTAAATGCTGTAAAATTGCTGATAAAATCGATTTATTAATCATCATATCAGCCTTTGCTTTAGTATGTTTGAAGAAACATAACACCCGCACTAACGATGATCCCGAAATTCAGTATCTGCATTTTATTATCTTTAATTTTCATGCAGGAAATATCTGCCAAAGTATACCGCATTGGCTCAGAACAGGAATTTAAAGCTATTCAATCTTTACTGATTCCGGGAGATGAGGTAGTAATCAAAAATGGAATTTATACAGATTGGTCTTTAAGTATCAACAACAAAGGATCTTCGTTAAAGCCTATCATTATACATGCAGAAAAACAGGGTATGGTTATTTTTTCAGGAAATGTTACCAAACCAATATTCAGCGTTTCCGGAGAATATGTTTTGATCAGTGGCATCAATTTTAAAAATTGTGTATTAGCTAAAACTGGTGTACTGATCGAACTTAGCACCAGCAATAATTGCCGGATATCCAACTGCAGTTTTTCTGCAAACCAGGTTAAATCGCAATTCACTCCCCTGGTAATTATTTCAGGAAATGGCAGCAATAACGCAGTTGAAGGTTGTAGTTTTATATCCAATGTGGATAACCAGGATGTGCAGGTTAAAATTACGAAAGATGCCTACCCAAAATTTACAATGATTGAAAACAACATTTTTAGGGATAAAAATAAAGTAAGCTGGCCAAATGGCAACGGTGGCGAATGTGTTCAGGTTGGGCAGGATCCGGTATTATTGGGCAATCTAAAACCAGAAACTACTGTTCGCAAAAACAGGTTTATCCATTGCAATGGTGAAAATGAAGTGATCAGCAATAAAAGCAGTGGCAACAAATACCTTAACAATTATTTTGAAGATAATGATGGTGAACTGGTGATGCGTGGCGGCCACGATTGTATTATTGCCGATAATACATTTAAAAGTGGCACAGGTGGTATACGCATCAATGGTACGGGCCATCAAATAACAAATAATAAAATCGATGGTATCCAAACAGCAATCAGGTTGATGTATGGCATGGCAAAAGGAAAAGATGAAATCGGGTTTTACATTGCGGCGAGCGATTGTACCATTAAAAACAACACCATATCAAACGCCACAACGGGAATTTTGATCGGCGATAGTAAGGATGCGGACTGGACAGGAAAATTTGATACGAAAAGATACCCTTCGCCGGTAATGCAAAATGTGGCTCCTTTTAACAATACAATTGGAGAGAATAGTTTTAAAAATGTTAAGGCTGAAGTGGTAAAGAAATAATAAAAAAGAGACTGTATCGAGCGTAGTTGTGAGCACTAAGGCAGCGTTATTTGTCGTTATCGTCATTCCCGCGCATGCGGGAATCTTAAAGCCTATGCATTACGATTCCCAATCATGTTGGGAATGACGTCCCTATCAAATATTACCCGGCGATTAAAATAACGGAACTATTCCTAATACAGTCTCTTTATCTATTGAATCTTATTCACCACAAGGTCATCAAAATAAATGTAACTGGTTTGGCTCGAACCCCATACCGCCACATCTTTTCCGCCCCTAAAATTGTGGAACGATAACCTGTTAATGAGGCGTTGCGCATCATTGGTTGTCCAGCGGATCGATTGATCCAATACCGTTGTACCGTTGATGATCACCTGTACCTGACCATTTTTATTCGATCCGGTATTGCTTTTTACATAAAGGTGAACGGTATAGGTATCGCCCTTAACCAAACTACCTGATGACGGATAAGATTTACCAAAGGTATCACCACAAGGGCCTGCCATATCTCTATGGTACACATAAGGCTGAAAAAATACACGGCTACCAGTATTGTACCACATCAGGCGCAAACTTCCGCCGTTACCATCGCTGGCTATATCGCAACCTGTGTTTCCTTCGCCAATCAGGAAACCGAAACCAACTTTCCCTCCCCTGCTCCAATCGAACTGGCTATGGAAACGAACTTTAAAGGTAGCTTCGTAAGCAGAACCGTCTGATATATCAGCGCCAGCAATTAGGCCATTTGATACTGAATTGGGAGCCAAAGTAGCCCTGGCCCAGTTGCCCGAAATATAGGCCCTGCTTTCGTTCCAGCCGGTTAAGTTGGCACCACCAAAATCTGCACTGGCTTCTCCGTAGGTATAAGCGCCGTCTGCGTGGGTAAATCCGGTGTTGATATTGCTTGGATATACCGCCGCGGCAGCTACAGTCGGATTGGCAGCAGCCAGCTTCGCTGGAGAGTTAATACTGCCTGGGGTTGGTTCTTCTGTTTTATCTTTCTGACAGCCATAAAAGCTCAGGGAAAGTATAAGCAATAGGGATGCAATAAAATGCATCGAATTCATTTTTAGGTTCATGTAATTTTTTTTAGATTTAAATTTGGTTAGTGTTTTTTTGCGGGTCGCAATGCCCTATCCTTGATAGTTCATTACCTGATTTTGTAAGAGTTTTTTATCTTTCTGTTTAGTAGTTATCTGATATACTAACTTAAATAAAAACGTAAACACAAACAGACATAGGGCGTCTAAAAAACAGAAAAATGCTCTCCTCTTGTTGTTACAACGATTGAAATAATGATAGCTTTAGCGCATAATCAATAACACCCATCACACTATTTAACAGCAGTTTATACTATTTCATGAATCTTTAGGTTGCAGTTCACGATCACCTTTTTATAATCTTTGGCATCAATATCGCCATGAATGAGTTTAACCAATAAGGCAACAGCCTGCTCGCCGAGCGATTCGGGATTTTCTTCTATTGAAGCAATTGGAGGCGAACTGAGGTAAGCAATAATCGGGTCGTTACCAAAACCAATACATTCGAGTTTTTTATGTTCCGGATGTGCTATAGATCTCAGGAATTTTATGGTATCAAAAAGCAGTTTTTCTTTAAAAGCAACTAATGCTGTAGGACCGTTTTCGGGATCGCTGAACAGGTTTTTAATGGCGGTAAGCGTATTTTCATCGTCAAAATCGGTATAGGCCACATGATTGGCATTAAAAGGTATGTCGTTATCCTTCAAGGCATTGATATAACCTGAAAAGCGGTCGTGACTAAAATTGACCATTTTTGGTCCTCCGAGATAGGCCACTTTTTTGTGTCCTCTTTTAATGAGGTATTCGGTTGCCATATAGCAGCCTTGATGGGTATTCCCTAAAACTTTATGGCAATTGAGGTTAAAACTGGGGTTTCGGGTATAATAAACCACTGGTATGCCGATTTTCTCGAACTGATCTAAATGTGCAAAATCCGAAGTCTGTTTTGAAATGGCTACAATTAATCCATCAACCCGCGAACCTAAAAGTGTGGCCGCAGCATTTACTTCCATTTCGAAATTATCGTGCGATTGGCTGATGATGATATTATAACCATTGGCCGTTGCCAGCTGCTCCATTCCATAAATACTACGGGTAAAAAAATGATCGGAAAGATTAGGCAAAATGATACCGATGATTCTCGATCTCCGGTCTCTTAGCCTTAAGGCCGAAATATCAGGCGTAAAATTTAACTGTGCAGCAAGCTCTTTTACCCGGAGTTTGGTGCTCTCTTTTATCCGCGGATAATCTTTTAAAGATTTAGAAACGGTTGATATAGAAAGTTTAAGTTCTTTTGCAATCAGTTTTAATGTAACAGGTTTATTTTCCATAGGTTAGGGATATTAGGCGTTACAAAAGTTAGTGCGATGGGTGAAGAGCGATTAAAATGGCCGGAACAGTGAGCAACTGCTCCAACACATTAAATTAAACCTACATTTATTTAAAGTGCTTTCTAAAGGCTATATGAATATTATTAAGTTAAAAACAAGTCGTTGTCAGTATGAGCGTAGTCGAAGACCCTTAATATTGGATAAATCAAAAAAGATTATCCTTCGACTACGCTCAGGATGACATCTTTTGATTTATCCATTAACTTAAAAACATTGCACTATTGGATTTTATCCAGAGCCGGTACATTATTTTCGTAACCGGTATACCCCTTGTTCTGATTGATACGGCCGCCTGTATTAAATCGCTGTGCGGCTGCCGGAACTGGCCAAAGCACATGATATGGAGACATTTTAAAGTTTACGCCCAATACGGTCGGCACCTTGTTTCGGTAAAAATCATTCTTTTCAATAATCCTGTCGTAAAAGAAATTATTATCAGAAAAGGATGCCAGGTTATAGGTTTTCCCGTTATAAGCCGGTTTTCCGGTCATAGCAAAAATGTAAGCGATACGGGTAAGTTCTGTTTTACGTGGCTCTTCGTAATACAACTCTCTTGCCCTTTCATCCAGGATGGTACCGATGTTAATGGCAGAAGCATCAGTAAGCAATGCGGCATTGGCCCTGGAGCGCACCTGGTTTAAATCGGCCATTGCCAGACCTAAATTTCCCTTCCAATAATAGGCTTCGGCCCTTAACAAGTAAGTTTCAGCCAAACGGAAGATATACCAATCGGTATTGGTACCTCTTGGCGGGGTCCAGTATTTATCAACCGCCAGTGCATTGGTCGAATTGATAAAAGTTTTATAATGTGGCCAGCCAAAAAAGTGACGGATGGTGTCCAATCCTTTATTTAGGAACATATTATTCACATTGGCTGGTGTTACATCAACCAATGGTTTCCCGTACAATGCCCTTTCTGCAACATTGCTACCGGTTTTTATCGCTGGGTTGTTATACACCAGATCGGTCATATTCATCCACATGCCAGGTGCATGGCGATAATCGGTATTATCTGTCCAGATATTTTTGGTGCTGTAGGCAGTACCACGGTAACGGCCAATTCCCCTGCCATACATCAGGGTTAATGGAATCTCTACATTCACCCCATCAACAATGGCCTGGGTAGCGCCAGATGGAGTTTTTAAATTGGCAAAATGCCATGCCGGAACACAGTTGCGCATCACCTGCGAACCCAGATCGGTAGCACCAGCAAGGGTTTCTCTATCAATCGTTAAAAAAAGTGCTTCACGATTGGCAGCTATGGCCTTATTATCCATACGGTGCAAGTCCCAAACCACGTTTTTGGTGGCATCGTTGGCGGTGCTTCCAAAACGGTTACGCATTAAGCTATAGGTACCACTGTTGATAACGTTATTAGCCGAGGTAATGGCGGCATCAAAATCGCCCAAAGCGAGGTTAACTTTAGTGAGTAAATGGCTGCAGGCGCCTTTGGTTACATCCCCACGGTCTACATTATCTTTTAGCCACTTTTCGGCAAACAGCAGATCTTCCTGCATTTTTTTCAATATTACTTCGCGTTTAGTAGAATAATAATCCAGTTTTGGTGTGGTAATATCTTTTAAATTTAAAGGGACATCGCCAAACTGGTGCACCAAACGGTAATAATAATAAGCACGGTAAAAATAGGCGGCTCCCAGGATGGCATTTTTTTCGGCTTCATCTTTATAAGTTACATTATCGATGTAAGTAATCACCGTGTTTGCCATCCTTACACCCCTAAAACCTTCAGTCCAGTAAAACCCGATTCTGTTAAAATCCGGATTATCAAGATTGGCATCTGGTGTTACGCGGGTATCCATATCCTGTGCTTGTGTGGTTTTATCGGTTGTTCCATCCACAGCTACTTCCGAGAATATAGATTCGGTTACGATGGGTGCCATATCGCCGGTAAATTCTCTCCTAACATTGGCTCCAATGCCTGCAATAGCAGCTTTCATGGCAGCTACGCTTGTTAATGCGGTTTGCGGCTCCAGCTGTGACAACAATTCTGAATCAAGATTCGATTTTTTACATCCATTGGCTGATAACAGCAGGGTCAGGGCCACAAATGGAATTATTTTTTTATATGTGATATTCATCTTCGTCATTTTTTAAAAGGTAACATTCAGTCCGAAAGTGTAAACTCTTGGGGTTGGTACAGGGTTTCCGTTATTATCTGCGGTTTGTGGGTCCCACTGGTTCCAGTTTGGTGCATACACCCCGAAATTGCTCACATTGGCATATACTTTTGCACTCTGCACCCTCAGTTTACCTAAAAATTCTTTCGGCAGGCTATAGGCAAGGGCAACAGTATTTAACCTGATGAACGAGCTTTTGCGGTAAGCATTAAAGGTTACACCACTTAAGCCAGAATTGAGGCGGGCATAATCGTTAATCGGGTTTCCAGGTGTCCAGTAAGGTACTACATAGGAACTCGACCGGCCAAAACCCACACTTCCGGGCTGATTTTTAGCCTGGTTATCGGCCCTAAGCTGGCCCCAGCTTGAAATCAGCTGAAATGAAAAATCGAAATTTTTATAAATATTGAAATCGTTTCGTAACGACCAGTTGAACCTTGGGCTCCGGTAACCGATAAACTGTTTATCGAGATCATTATAAACATAGTTACCATCTACATCCAACAATTTGAAATCGCCGGGTTTAATGCCTTTGTTAAATTTATTGGCTTCTGCTACTTCATTTTCCTGCCAAACGCCCAAAATTTTATATTCCCAGATCACGTCGATGTCCTTACCGATAAACCATCCGTTCCCAGGGTCATCATTCGGGGTTGCCAAAGCCACAATTTTATTGCGGTTAAGCGAAAAGTTAGCTGTAGTACTCCAGGTGATGTTACCTCCGGTGAAGTTCTTAGTGGTTAAACCAAGTTCGAAACCCTTATTATTTACACGGCCCAAGTTGGCAATCACATTTACATAACCCGATGCGGATGACAATGACTGGCCGATTAAAAGATCGGAAGTTTTCTTGTCGTAAAGCTCAAGCGATCCACTGATCCGGTTGTTCAAAAATCCAAAATCCAACCCGAGGTTTAAAGATTTCGTTTTTTCCCATTCCAGGTTAGGATTGCCCAGGCGGGAACTGTTTACCACCGTATTTACCTCGCCCGGCGTACCACTGCTGTTAACCGATTGATATTTACCACCTGTTAAAGTCTGAATTGACACATAAGGATCGATTACATTATTTGCATCCCTGATCTCCCTGTTTCCATTAATACCATAAGATAAACGCAGTTTTAAAAAGTCGATCCATTTAACCGGTTTCAAAAAGCTTTCTTCACTCAATGTCCAGGCTACCGCAGCTGCTGGGAAATTGGCGCGTTTTTTTGAAGCTCCAAATGCAGAGTAACCATCTCTACGGATGGAACCGGTTAATGCATACCTGCCCTTGTATGAATAATTAATCCTGGCCAATAAAGCATCACCTGTGTATACTTTATCATCGCTGCTAACGGTCGGTTTGTTCCCACTTTGAATATTGTGGTAACCCAGCACATCAGTTGGCGCAAAGCCCTCGTTGCTGGCAATGGTGTACCAGGTAGAATATTTTTCACCATTTACCAATAAGGTTACATCTACATTATGATCGGTTGCAAAGGTTTTATTCCATTTTAAGAGGTTATCCAGTTGCCAGTTGTACCTGGTTTCCTGTGCTCTTGAGGCTGAACCGCCCGGTACGGTAACATTTGGATTTTTAGATGAAAGGTGGTTAAAAGTACGGTACTGATCTAAACCCGGACTAAAATTGGCCTGATAAGTAATGCCAAAAGGCAATTGCACCTTGGCGTAAATGCTGCCAAATAAGGTGCTCTGTTTTTGTAACCTCGAATTGTAAGTCTGATCAAGAAAAGGGTTACGTGCATTAAGACCGTTATCATCTGTCGGGATCCTTCTTAAAGAACCATCAGCATTATAGAAATCGCCATAGGGAGATAAATCCGGAAGTTGTGAAAACTGTGCTTCAATTGCCCCCTCATCACGGTCGGCAAACTGCAGGTTCATACCCAGGGTTAAAAATTTTGCTGCTTTACCTTCGAGGTTTAACCTGGTACGAAAAGTACTGAAACCGCCACCAGCAATAATGCTTTCGTTTTTAAGATACCCCAATGACATGTAATAGGAAACCTCTTCTTTTTTACCGCTCAAACTCAGGGTATGGTCCTGGCGTTGCCCCGTAACAAAAAGCATGTCGTACCAATCGGTTGTTTTTCCGGCCAGATAATTTGCTTTTTCATTAGCCAATAACCCGAGCCGGCTTAGCCAAAGGTCAGTTGGATTGGTAGTAGTTTGCCCGTTTAACCACTGGGTAAGGGTTACACCTTCTGGCAAGTTATTCGGATCGTTATAAATATAGGGTGGATTAACACCGCCACTACGTTGCACATCTGCACGCCAGTTTAAAAAACCTGGCCCATCGTATACAGGTTGATCCTGTGCTAAAGTAGCCATCCCAAAGTTTGTATTTACAGTAATGGTGGGTGCCCCGCTTTTTCCTTTTTTAGTGGTAATGGCTACCACACCTGTTGCAGCTTTTGCACCATAAACGGCAAGTGAGCTGGCATCTTTAAGTACATCTACAGATTCGATATCATTGGGGTTGATATCAGATAACTGACCGATAAAAATTACCCCATCCAATACAATTAGCGGTGTGGTAGTACCGGTAAGGGTAGTTTTTCCACGTACTAAGAGATCTCCGCCGCCTTTGGCACTGTTGTTAAACCCCACACTTAAACCCGGAATATTACCACGGAGGATATCGGTAACACTATTCGGGTTTTCATTTTCAAGTTGTGCAGCTTTAATACTCGATACGGCTCCGGTAACGTCTTTTTTCTGTGCCGTACCATAACCAATTACCACTACATCGTTCAGCCCCTGTGAGGCATCTTCTAAAGTAATGTTTATTGTGCTACGGCCATTCAAAGGCACTTCCTGCGTTGTGAAACCCACAAATGTAAATACGAGTGTCTGGCTGGTTCCTTCTGCTTTGAGGGTGTACTTTCCGAGGGCATCGGTAAGGGTTCCTGCCTGTGTATTTTTTAGCCTTACACTTACCCCTGGAAGGGTTATACCTTTATTGTCTTTAACTGTACCCACAATCGTGGTTTGTGCAAAAGCATTAAAACCTGCAAAGAGCGCGAGGAGCACAAAGGCTATTTTTTTTGCTTTACCCCTACAGGTATGCTTGAGGTATAGGAATATACCCCCTTGATTGTAAATCTTACTCATATTTATAGTTTAGTTAATGGTTAGTTTTTTATTTGGCCACGTTATGGGAAGAACGGACAAAATGTTTTCAGCATAAAGTGGGTATATTAGCCGGAAAAAAAATGAATAATACCAGTATAGCGGTATATAGATTGACTCGTAAACATAGGTTATTCGGTTAGGCTTATTTTATCTAATATAAAAACGAGTGGAGCGAGATGTAAAAAACTATAATTCAAATAACCCGAAAATCTGCGTCAGCGTTGATTTACAACGATGTAATTAATTTCAGGAATTCTATATTTTGATTATAGATGCCTCTTCAGCCACTGTCATCCTGAGCGCAGCAAAGGATCCCTAACCTACAAAGTGCTACCCTTTCATACTATTTTAACAGATTCTTCATTGCATTCAGAATGACAAATTATGGCGCCGTTATCCGTTCTCATCCTTCGCTGTGCTCAGGATCTTGTCTTTTCATATACAACGTACAAGTATCATTATTATAATACATCAACCCAATTTAACTTATTTTGATAATAGCATCGGTTTGTGAAATTTTGCCCGCTCAAAAAACATAAATCATGGAATACAGAAAATTAGGAAATACAGAACTGAAATTATCAGCAATCGCATACGGAGCCTTTGCAATTGGCGGTAACATGTGGGGTGGAAATGAAAGGAAGGATTCGGTCGAAGCCGTTAAAGCATCAATAGATAACGGAATCACAACCATCGATACTGCACCTTTTTATGGCTTTGGTTTAAGCGAAGAAATAATTGGCGAGGCCATTAAGGGCTACGACAGAAATAAAATACAATTACTTACTAAATTTGGATTAGTTTGGGACGGAAGTAATCATGGCAGAGGAGAACATTTTTTTGATGTAGAAAACAATGGAAAAGCAGTTCCCATTTACCGCTATTCTACAAAAGCCTCGGTTATCAAAGAAGTGGAAGATAGCCTTAAACGTTTAGGCACCGACTATATCGATCTTTTGCAACAGCACTGGCCTGATCCAACTACGCCGATGGAGGAAACCATGGAAGCAGTGGCACAATTGATTAAAGATGGGAAAATACTTGCAGCAGGACTTTCTAATGCAGGTGTTAACTTTTTAGAAAATGCATCCAAAGTATATCAGCCTGCATCAAACCAGGTATCATTTAGTATGCTGAACAGGGCAATCCAGAAAGAACTAATTCCTTACAGCTTAGAAAACAATATTGGTATTATTGCTTACAGCCCAATGGAAAGAGGGCTTTTATCAGGTAAGTATTTCAATAATGAAAAACTAAAAGCCAATGATCACCGTAACGGCTATTTCAGTCAGTTTGATCTTGAAGCAGTAAAAACGTTCTTGGAAAATATAACACCGATAGCAGAAGCAAAAAATGCAAGTATAGCGCAATTGGTTTTACGCTGGACAACTTTGCAGGAAGGTATTACAGTGGTGCTTGCAGGTGCAAGAAATGCAGAACAAGCGGTATCGAACGCCGCAGCTATGGATTTTGAGGTCAGTAATGATGAACTTGCTTTTATTAATACAGCGCTGGAGAAATTGTAGGTATTATGGCTGGTAGGCCACCGATCATTAGGAATAAACAAAAAACGGATGACTGAATATATCAGGCATCCGTTTTTATTAATTTTTTTAATTAGTAACCCGGATTTGGCGTCAAATTAGGGTTGTTCTTAATTTCTGGAGTAGGAATCGGGAACAGCAAATGTTTGGTCTGCAAAGGTTGGTTTACACTTTTATTGATGTGGCCAACAAAATTATCGAAACCGTTCGTAGTCTCGTTATATACCTTACGCAGGCGAACCATATCAAACCAGGTAATGCCTTCGTAACATAGCTCATGCCAGCGTTCTCTCCACACTGCTTCTTCGAACTGAGTTTGATTTAAACCAGCCAAATCAGCCAGTTGCGCTCTTTTCCTGATGGCATTTACGGCCGTATAGGCTGCTGCATTCGGTGCTCCATCAGCCCTGTTCTGCGCTTCAGCATAGATTAATAAGGTTTCGGCAAAACGGATCTGCGGAATATTCAAATCACTTCTGCTGGTACCCTCTACGCCCAATGTTCCATTTGCGATTACATCGAAGTGTTTAAAAATATAAGGTTTGCCGCGGTTGATCAAAGGCAGTTTAAACCCATCAGTATAATAATCGGTAAAGAAATAACCATCCCTGTTTTTTGCCCTTAAATCGCCAGCTTCATAAGAACCATAAAAACTCTGGGTCGGAATAGAAGTTCCAATCCCGTCGATTTTAGAAACCAAAGGCTGGTGCAATGGCAAATAAGACGATTGTAATGGGTTACCTGCTCCGGCTGCATCATTGTACTGAATCCCGAAAAGGTGCTCCAGTTTATTATCGTTCTTGGCATCATGAATGGCACCATAAGTGGTATATAAACCTAGGCTACTAGTGTTTGCAGCAGCATAATCAACCACTTCTTTTGCTTTATCAGCAGCCAACCTGTAATAGGCAGCACCTTTATTCAGCGGCTGACCAGCCATGGTTAAATACACTTTGGCCAGTTCTGATTTAATGGCAGCGGTAGATACACGACCACTTCCATCCATGTAAGGTAAACCTGCAGCTTCTGCAGAAACCAGATCATCCACGATCTGTTTGTAAACCTGTTCCTGTGGTGTTCTTGATGGTGAAAAATTAGGATCATTAGGACTGGTAATCGGCTTGGTGATTAAAGGCACATCGCCCCATAAACGCACCAGGTAGAAATAAGCCCAGGCCCTGATGAAAGAGGCTTCGCCCAAAATCCTTTTCTTCTGTGCAGCATCCATTGGGTTGATGCCCGGCACTTTATCCAGTACCAGATTGGTCTGCGCAATTACTTTGTAAAAGCCGTTCCAGTTTTGGTTTACATGTAGATTGGTTCCGTCATAAATCAATGAATATAAGTTATTCAGATCTGAGTTCTGCGCGGTTTCGGTAGTCTGGATACCCGTTGGGGCATCAAGCATTTGCCAGTTGTTGGAGAAAATTCCGGCGCCATTGCCAATGAACCTGATTTCTGAATAAACTGCGGCAATACCAGCCTCCGCATGTTCTGGCAGGGTATAAAAACTGTTGGGAGAAAGATTGGTCGGATCGGTTTCGTCCAAAAACTTCTTACATCCCGAATTCCCGATGATAGCACCACCAAGCAATAACAGGGCAGCGATATTTTTTATATTTATTTTCATTTTAATATCCTTTCTTTAGTTAATATTATAATCCAATGTTTAAGCCTACCATAAAAGTGGTTGGTTTTGGATAATCGAAAAATGTTTGTCCCTGTGCAAATACATTTCCATAAGTGGTTACCTCAGGATCGTTACCGGTATATTTGGTGGCCAGGAAGAAATTCTGAACAGATGCATAAACACGTAGCCTGTTTAAACGCAATTTTTCTACAAGCGTTTTGTTGAAGGTATAACCAAGCAAAAGGTTTTTACCACGGATGAAAGAACCATCTTCCAGCCAATGGGTATCTACATTGGTTACATAACCAGCAGCCTGATCCCTGATGGCTGCAATCGGTGTATCCTGGTTCTGAGGCGTCCAGGCATTTAGCACACTTGCAAAACTGTTGGCCTGTACCTGTCTGTCTTCACCAGAGTGGTGTGTCATATTCAGTACATCATTACCATAAGAATATTGAAGTTCTACAATCAGGTCTAAATTTTTATAACGGAAAGAGTTAGAGAACGATCCCCATCCTTTTGGTGTTCCGTTACCGATAATCTGGCGGTCGGCATCTGTAATGGCATGGTCACCGTTTACATCCAGGTATTTAATATCGCCTGGAAGCAAGGTTTTACCACCGCGGTAGCTTACATACTTTGCAGCTTCAGCCCTTTCAGCCTCGCTCCAGGTACCTAAACGTACCAGTCCCCAGAATGAACCTACAGGCTCGCCTACCCTGATGATACCAGTCTGGTTAGTGAAATTTGGGTTACCTACACCAAAAATATCATCTGGGGTAGCCAAAGAAAGTACTTTATTACGGTTAAGGGAGATATTGAAGGTAGTTTTCCAGGTAAAATCGTCCGTTTGAATGTTCACCGTATTGATGCCTAAATCCAAACCTTTATTCTGCATCGAACCAACATTTTTTCTGATTACCGAGAAACCCGAAGTGCGTGGTACCGGCGCATCCAATAACATATCGGTTGTTTTTCTGTAATAAAGATCGGCCTCTAAATTAATGCGGTTATTAAATAAACCCAGTTCCACACCGGCATCAACCTGCGCGGTTTTTTCCCAAACCAGATCCGGATTGGCCAACCTTCCGATTCCGATACCGGTTACCCTTGTATCGTTAATAATCGCCGAGTTGTTAACCAAAGTGGCCAGTGATTGATAAGCAGGAAGCTCAGAGTTTCCGCTTAAACCATAACTGGTTCTTAATTTTAAGTTAGAAATGGTTTTATTTCCTTTAAGAAAATCTTCGTCTGAAGCTTTCCAGGCCAATGCTGCTGAAGGGAAAAAGGCAAATTTATGGTTATCACCAAATTTCGACGATCCATCTACCCTACCAGTAACCGTTACCAGGTATTTGTCCTGAAAGGCATAATTTATCCTTCCAAAATAAGAGTTAAAAGCAGACCGGTTGCGGCTCGAACCTACGGTGATGGATTTACTACCTGAGCCCATATTGTTATTGCCATAAAAGTCGGTCACGAAGTTTTCAGCGTGACTCGTATTGCTGAAGAAATTGGTAGCCTGCCACGAAATACCCAATAAGGCATTAATGGCATGCGACTCTGCAAAACGTTTGTTATAGGTTAAATAATTCTCTAATGACCAGAAAGTTTCCCTATCGTTGGTTACGTTGGCCGTTCCGTTCTGCCCGTCAGAAATACCATATAATTGTTTCGCGTTATACTCATTGATGTTACGGCTTACAATATTGGCGCCCAATTGGGTACGGAATTCAAGATCCTTACTGAAACTGATGGTCGAATAAACACTTCCCAATGAGGTTTGTGTAACCATGCCATAACGTTGATCTGTTAAGATGTGAACGGGATTAGAACCGCCCTCGGCCCATGGGATGAGTTTATTATCGCCCCATTTACCATCAGCCAGTTTTATAGGAAGGAATGGAAATGCTTCAGTGATCATACGCACGGAGTTCAGTCCACCAGTCCCCTGATCTACAATGTTTTCATTCTGGTTGTTGTAGCTTAAATTACCACCCACTTTTAACCAGGTTTTAATTTTACTTTCGAAGTTAAACCTGCCTGAATAACGTTTTAAAAAAGAATTCAACAAAAGACCTTCATCATCGCGGTAGCCCACAAAAACGCCATAGGTATTGTTTTCGTTTCCACCTGTAAACCCTAACTGGTGATTTTGAGAAAGTTTATTCTGCGTAGATTCTTTTAACCAATCAGTATTGTACAATGGATTTCCATTGCTATCAAAAAACTGCGGCAATGCAATCCTTGCTGCTTTTGGAACCGGCGTTGAGGCATAGTTACCTGCCGCCCATCCTACCGGATCGTACACCTTGATGTTGTCGTAAGCCAGATCCTGAACCTTTACATATTCATTTGCATCAAGCATTTTAACATGGTGTGCCGCTAAGGTATTGATTCCAAAATCAGCATCATAGGTAACGCGTTGCGAGTTGGACGTTCCTTTTTTGGTGGTGATCAAAATTACCCCGTTTGCACCTCTTGCACCATAAATTGCTGTTGAAGATGCATCTTTTAATACCTCTACCGATGCAATATCGCTGGGGTTGATAAAATCGATGGCGTTACTGTTCTGTGTTTGTGTTGTTACCGGTAAAGCCACCCCATCTACCACATAAAGCGGATTGTTACTGGTATTGATGGAACTAAAACCCCTGATTTTAATGTTGGTTTGTCCGCCTGGCCTACCCGAGTTGGTATTTACCTGCACACCCGAAATACGTCCGGCCAAAGCCTGGTTTAATGATGGTGCCGGGCGTTCCTGCAGTTCGCTGGCCTTTACCACCCCAACAGAGCCGGTAAGGTCGCTCTTTTTTACGGTACCATAACCGATTACCACCACATCATCCAGTTTACTGGCTTCGGCAACTGCCATTTTAACGCTCAGGTTGTTCTGCTCTCCTACTGTGACGTCTTTGTTCTGATAACCCACGTACGAAAAGCGGATCACCTCGCCAGGATTGGCCTCGATACTGAATTTACCAGACTCATCTGTCACTGCTGTTTTACCCGATGTGATGTTTTTGATGCCAACCCCTGGGATAGGCAAGTTTTTTTCATCCAATACGGTTCCGGTGATTACTTTTCGGTTCTGAATGTGGCCAAAAGGCACATCCAAATCAGAAAGCCGCTTCGATTTTTCGGCAACCGGATTCATCGAAAATGCAGGACTGTTGAGCAGAAAAAGCACAGAAAGCCCTGAAATCTTGAGTAGATTAATTTTCATTAGTTTAGCTTTAGTTAATGTTTAGTTAATTATCTATTATTCACCCCAATGGGTAAAACGTTTTATCAACTATTCAAAATAGAATAATTGACAGGAATCTTCATTAATTAATCTGAAGGCTTTGGATAATACACGGAAAAGTAATCGGAGATTACATTTTTAGAAAAGGATAAACATACACCGGTGTAAACCATACAGGGGTGTACTGCACAATACGAAGTAAATGTACCTGGGCTCTTCATTATATTTGGTTATGGATAAAACGATTTATCTACTCAATATTAACTATTTTACTACAAAATCAAGAATATTATTTTGTTTGTTAAGGCTTACTTTACCGTATCGATCGGAATACAGTATGATTATTTTTACAGGCGATAATTTTTTTGAACAGATGCATATACTAAAAATCGAAAAATATCGTTCACAGCGCTAACGTGATGTGAGTTTTAAGACTATTTTTAATTCTGGTTCAAAAAATCTGAGAAAATTTCTGATGAGGGTTAATATTTTTTAAAGCGAAAATTATTTCAACTAACCAACCGGTCATTTCAACCCTGCTTTTGTCTGTTTCAATCAATAATCGGTTATAACTTAAGGGGCAATCGGTATATTTGTGATGATGAAAGCGCAGCCGCCCATAAAACGGTTAAATCTTCTGAGTGGTTTACTTGCTGCCATCATTGGCATCATTTTTCATATTATCATTTCGCACAACTCAGATGATCCTAAAAAGTATTTTTTTACCCTGTTTACGGTTTTAGGTGTAATCATGGTTGGCTTTGCCAATGTGATTATTATGAGTATTTTGAGTAGGTTCTACAAACCGCAATCGAAACAGTTCAAGGTGCTTAGATACGTGCTTACTTATCCTGTCAGTATTGCAATTTACCTTTTGGTATGGCCAATTATCGCCAGTGCTGCAAATCACCAATGGTTTTACGATGACGGACGGCTGTTTCTGGCTTTTGTTGGATCGGGTATCGTCATTAACACCATGATTTTGGTGCTTCATGATTCTGTTTTGCTTTACGAGCACAAGCTTTACACGGAACTGGAACTTTCGAGATTGAAAACGGCCAATGCAGAAGCAGCCAACCTCTTACTTAAGCAACAGATTCAGCCGCATTTTTTGTTTAACGCACTGAATACACTTAAGGCTTTATATCACAGCGATACGCAAACTGCCGACACTTATATTGTGCACATGGCCAACTTTTTAAGGGCATCCGTTTTTCGCCACACCTCAAATATCTCGAGTTTAAAAGAGGAACTTGAGCTTCTGAACGATTATCTGGCCATGCAACGCATGCGTTTCGGCACCGCCCTGAACTGTTCAATAACCATCACCAGCGAAGAAATAAAAGGTCATAATATCCCATCCTTTTCACTGCAACCTTTGTTAGAAAATGCAATAAAACACAATAATTTTACCCAGCAAGATCCCTTAAATATTACCATTGTAAAGGCAGCCGACCGGTTGATTTTCAGCAATAATATCCAAAGGAAAAAAATAAAATTAGATTCTACCAGTTATGGCCTTGCCAACCTTGCCGAACGTTATAAGCTGTGCTGTGGAGACGACATTATCATAGAAGAAGATGAAAAATGCTTTTCTGTAAGCATTAAACTGTTAAAACATGAAGATAGTAATTATTGAAGATGAGGAAGTAGTTGCGCACGATCTTGAATTGAACATCAGGAAACTGATGGGCAGCGAAATAGAATTGGTGCAGCTCAGGTCGGTAAAAGAATCTATTGATTACTTCAAATCTGCGGGAGCACCCGATCTTATTTTTAGCGATATACAGCTTGGTGATGGGCTTAGTTTTGAAATATTCGTCGCCCAGCCGATGTCGGTTCCGGTTATTTTCTGCACGGCTTATGATGAATATGCTTTAGATGCATTTAAAGCTAATGGAATAGATTATATCCTTAAACCTTTTACCATTGCTACACTTGAAGCAGCACTTCAGAAATACAAAGACCTGAAAAGGGTATTCTCAGCCGATCAGACGCCGCAATATGATGCCTTACTCCAAATGCTGGGCGTTAAGGAAAAACATAAGGCCTCTTCCATCCTCGTGCATTCAAAGGATAAAATAATTCCTGTAAAAATAGAAGATATTGCCATGTTCTACGTGAAAAACGAGATTACACATTTAATCACTTTTTCTGGCACCTGTTATTATCCCAATAAAAACCTGGATGAGCTCGAACGATCGTCGGGCAGTTATTTCTTCAGGGCGAACAGGCAGTTCCTCATCTGCCGAAAAGCCATCATAGATGTGTCGAGTTTCTTTTCCAGAAAACTTTCGGTAAACCTCAATATAGCCTTTGATGAAAAGGTAATTGTTAGTAAAGGTAAGGCACCTCAATTTCTTGAATGGTTATCCAGGGTATAATTACTTGAGTATAATTAATAGTTGGGCCCCGAAGATTCGGGAAGAAATCTTTTAATTTTCTTTTTGATAAACCTGATCCAAAGATTTCTCCATTTCCGATAGCTATCGGATCGAACTAACGACCATTCTAATGAAATTTGCGGAAGATAGGCTAAACATATATACGAATTGATCTCAAGTTACTGGGGTTACACCTAAAATATCAATTTTCATCAAAATTTTCAAACGGTTCACTGCTACATTCAGCCCCTATTTTGCCCGTTTCGGCATCATTTACCTTGAGGCTGAAGGATATAAAATTCACCTTTGACCAAAGAAAAAATAATGGTCGTGGCGACCCAACAAAAATTAAAGAAAAGATAATGAAAAAGTTAATTCTAGTTTGTATTTGTTTTGTTTTAGCATCTACAGGTGCTTATAGTCAGAGTATGATGAAAAACATTGTTAACCGCCTAAGTTTTGGACTAAAGGGAGGTGTAAATTACAGTGATTTTACAGATGCCAATTTCGAAACGGAAGGCCTGGTTGGTTTTCATGCAGGAGCCATTGTAAACTTTAGAATTTCGGAGGGTTTCTCTGTACAGCAAGAATTCTTGTTCTCTACACAGGGTGCAAAAACAACCAACAGCAATTTTGGTGGACAGGACATCAAGCTTTATTATGCAAGTGTTCCGGTTTTATTGAAATACAAAACAAAATTTGGCCTGTATGTTGAAGCCGGTACCCAGGTTGGTTTCCGCGTTAAAGAAGATTTAGAAGGTTTAAACGGCAATAATTTCTCTAAAAAGCTCGATATAGGTGCTGTGGGTGGCATCGGCTTCCAAACCAAAAGCGGTTTTGGTATTGGGGCCAGGTATATTGCAGGACTACAAAAAGTAGGCGACTTTAAGTTGGGCAATATCAGCCCTGATTTGAAAAACAATGTTGCCCAGGCGAGTTTGTTTTATATGTTCTAAATCAATATCATTTCCAATCCTAAATTTAACATGGCAAAACCGGTTACCTCAACGTAATCGGTTTTTGTATATCATAAAAAAACGCAGAGGCATCCACCATCTGCGTTTAGTCATTAACTATCTATCAATTACACTAACTTAATGTAAAAGTTCTTTAAGCTTTAGCTCAAGGGCATCACCCCTTAAATTGCTTGCAACTATTTTTCCGGAGGGATCGATCAGAAAATTTGCAGGCAGGCTTTTAACACCGTAGATTTCTGCGGCTGCGCCACCGGTTGTTTTCGGATCATTTAATTGTAGCCAGGGTAATTTATCCTGCTCAACAGCCATTAACCAGTTTTCTTTCGAACTGTCCATTGATAAACCAACAATGGTAAAACCTTTATCTTTATATTGATTATAGGCTTTAATTAAATTTGGGTTTTCTTTTCTGCAGGGCATGCACCAACTTGCCCAAAAATCGATCAGCAAATATTTACCCTTAAAATCAGCTAACGAAAACCGTTTGCCATTTTCATCGGCTAAAGAAAAGTTTGCCGCAACAGCACCGTTTTTGGTATTTACCGCCGCATCAATAAAGGTTTTAATCCGTTTGCCATAACTGCTCTGTTGTACTTGATTAGTCAACAATTTGAAATTTAGTGCTGCTTTTGGCCTATCGGGATAGGTTACATAAAGGTCTAAAATGGCAATGGCGGCGGCAATTTGGTCTGGATGGGCATGAACAAATGTAGAAAGCACACTGTCTTTAAAGACCTGTTGCTTAGAAACAAAATCTTTGATTGCTTTTTTATCGTTTTCTTCATCACCGGCAGGTTCCGGTTTTTTATTTGGCGAAGCGTAAAGTGCGGTTTTGTATGCGTTTAAAAGATCGTTTTCTTTAGATCCGGAGATGTTCAGTCCGTAAAACTTCCCGATTTCGCCACTAATGGTAACCGAACCTTTTTCGAGCATAAATATGCTAATCTGTTTGTTAACTGAATTGGACAATGTACAGCGCACCGATTCTGTAATGGGTATTTTCCTCGAAAAAATGCCTTTATCTGCCTGAACAGAATCTTGATAAAGCACATCGTTTAATTCGTAAGAAAATATGATTTTCCCATCATTTAATCCCTTAATATTTGCTGCTACATGCGCGGTAGACTGCGCATGTAGATCAGCAACTAAAACTAAGGCGATAATAAGGATGCTTAGCAGTTTATATCGTTTTTTCATCAGTAGATCATCTGTTTTTTTAAAAGGCGATGTATTAATCTTAGTAATTCAAACCCGGGATAGGCGATTCTGTTAGAATCTTATCCAGCATCTGTTTTAAATAAGCCAAATGGATCTTACTATCGTTATCTGTTGTTCTGGCTATTGCAGCACCGATATCTTTGCGTAAATCTTTCAGGTGTGCCAGGGCTAATGGTTTCACATTAGAGTAAAGTAAAATCTCGGTCGGAGTTACACCAGCCAGGATGTTATCAAGGGAACCCTGTAGTGCAAAACGTTTATTATACATGGTGATAATACTGCCCACATACATTTTTTGCAGGGTACGGCGGTACGAATCGATCGGTTTGCCTGTTTTTATCTCAGAAAAAATGCCGTTTTTCAGGTCATTTAACCATTGTTGCGGTGAGTAGGCACCTTTACCATAATCGCGCTGATTGATCATCAAACGGTAAAGGCGGCTTTGTGAGGTTACCGAAGCAATAATGCCCTGCTGCATGGTTTCTACTTCTCCAAAACCATATTTCGGATCGATTTTATTCAGGATCTGCTCATTTAACAACCATTTAGGTGTAGTGAAAATCTGATCGTTGATAAATTTGATCGCCTCTTTTTGTTTTGCTAAACTTACAGGCTGATACACTGCACCAGGCTGATCGTAGGTTCTCTCAGTAGTCATTACCCCACCCAAATTTTTGATTACGTGGTACGAGTAGCGGCTAAGTTGCCCCACAGCTTCTTTATACATTTCTTTCAGATCGGTATAATCTTCGCCATCTTCTCTTGTCCAGTTAATTAATTGCGGAACAATGCGTTTTAGGTTTTTAATTCCGTATTCGCTTGCTTTCATGGCATCATCACCTAAATCTTCTGCCTGAGAACGCGGATCGTAATCCTTGCCTTCTCCGCCAAACCAAAGCCTTTTATTAGCAGCCAAACTGTCGATGGTCATTTTATTTAAGATCTTTTTATCTGCTTCGGCACTGGCAGTACCATAAATTGGTTTATATCCCCATTGGATGGCCCATTTATCGTAATCATTAATGCGTGGAAAAATTCCTGCTTCACTAACATGGTCTTCAGGCTGTGCCACATAATTGAAACGTGCATAATCCATAATAGATGGGGTATGTCCATGCGCTTCCACCCATTTTTTATCCCTCAGTTTTTCTACCGGAACAGTGCTGCTGGCGCCCATGTTATGGCGTAAACCCAAAGTGTGACCAATTTCGTGCGAAGAAACAAACCTGATCAGCTGCCCCATTAATTCATCGTCGAATTTGTTTTTGCTGGCTTTCGGATCAATTGCACCCGCCTGGATCATATACCAGCGATGTACCAGGTTCATTACATTATGGTACCAGCCAATATGGCTTTCTAAAATTTCACCGGTACGTGGATCGGCAATGTTTGGCCCGTAAGCATTTTGTTGCGGCGAAGCAAAGTAACGGATCACCGAGAAACGGGCATCGTCTAAACTCATCGTGGTATCGGCTTCAGGCCATTCTTTACCTACAATGGCATTTTTGAAACCTGCCTGCTCAAATGCTTTTTGCCAATCGTTTACACCGGCAATTAAAAACGGACGCCATTTTTTGGGTGTCGCCGGATCGATGTAATACACAATCTGTTTTTTTGGTTCTACCAGTTCGCCTCTTTTAAACTTTTCGATATCCTCTTCTTTGGGTTCTAATCTCCAACGGTGGATAAAAGCTTCCTGCTCTACTTTTTGCTGATCATCCTTATACCTGATGTTTGCACTGGCAAAAAAGCCAACACGGGCATCGTACATTCTTTTTCTCATCCTGTTTTCAGGAAGCATCACAAAAGAGGTATTCATGCCCAAAGTAACTGCTCCAGCTTCGCTCGCGGCTGGTAAACGCCCGGTAGCCGTGTAGGTACGGATGCTTTTTACCTCGGTATTGATCGGGAAACTTTTAACACTTTCGATGTAGGAACGGTCGGCCATTTGCATGCCTAAACCATAAGCTTTTTTATTTTCGGCATCAAATGATAACAATGGCGTTTCGCTGATTAAAAAATCGGTTACATCGATTACTACAGAAGATGAATCCTTGCTTTTTGCCTTGATCGGGAAAGCAGCCATAATCGGGTTTAAATTCGAACTGGCAACTGCTTTAGAAATCATATCGGTTGAATCGGCAATACTCACCGTGGCCGATACTTTTAAAAACAATTTGTTGCTTGGCCCCATTTCCCAATATACCACACGGGCACTTACCTGCTCGCCACCGTAATTGCCGGCACCTGGTGTAGATTTACTCAAACGGTTTACCGAAAGTATTTCTTTGTTTAACAGCTGGTTCGGGATTTCGAAAAAGTACCTGTCATTCAGTTTATGTACCGTAAACAAACCTTTTTGGCTAACCGCTTTGGCAGTAATCACTTCACCGTAAGGCTTAATTATGCTTTTAAGCGAATCGGCTTTGGTTTTTGGGGTTGTAGCAGCAGTTGCCGCTTTTGCCTGAACCTTTTTCTTTCTGAATACACTGCACGATTGTACGGAAGTTCCGAGCATGCCTATGGCTAAAGCCAGGTAAAAATACCTGACTTTAAATTGATTTTTGTTGTTCATTTTCTTATTTAGTAACCTGGATTTTGAGTAAGATTATAATTTGCATCAATAGCAGCCTGCGGAATAGGCAACAACTTTGATTTTGGGGTGTAACTTGTTTTTATGGCGCCAATAACGGCATCTGCCTGGCCGGTACGTTTTAAATTATACCAACGGAAAGCCTGTTCGCAGAAAAATTCTTTGCGGTTTTCTAATGCAATGTCGTTAATCAGAGTAGCAGCATCGGTAGCCGTTGTCAGGGCTGCCCCAGCCCTGGCTTGAATGGCATTTAAATCGCTCAGTGCGCCGGATAAATTAGCACCCGTTTTTGCCCTGGCTTCAGCACGGATGAGGTATTGCTCGGCCAAACGCAATACTACCTGGTATTCGGTAATGCCAGCTGCCACGGCAAGTGCTTGTGTACGGTATTTATATTTGAACGGAAGCGTATAAACATCACCTGCAAATGTGGCATTGGTCATCCAGCTTACCCTGCGCTGATCGGTTGTGGCAAATAACTGTACCAAACGCGGATCTATTCTATAAAAATAGGTAGTTAATGTAGTGGCTGATGAAGGTAGCAAGGTAGCGGCTTCGTTGGTATACTGGCTGGTAACCGCCACCGGTGGTGTTGTTTGCCAGATACTTTCTGCACTGTTTTTAACAAACAATGCTGTTCCCATTGTAGCCTTTGGTATTAAACTATAAAGGGATGAAGCAATTACTTCTGATGCATTACTTTCGGCGGCAGCGTAGTTATTGGTAAAAAGATACACCCTTGCCAGCAATGCAGTTGCCGTAAATTTATTAACGCCTATGCGATCGCTCACCGTGGCAGAATAATCACTTAATAAGTTTGCTTTTGCATCGGTTAAATCAGCAATAATCTGTGTATAAATATTAGCCGTAGTTTCTCTTGGTAAAAAAGCAGTAATGTTTGGATCGGTAACCAAAACTAAAGGTACATCGCCAAAGCTATTAATTAGGTTGAAATAGCAATAGGCACGTATAAATTTAGCTTCGGCTGTATATTGTTTTTTAATCTGTTCGGATGCACCAGTAGAATTTTGCAAGCCTAATATAATGGCATTGGCGCGGTAAATAACGGTATACCACTCAGAAAACAAAGTCGGAGGATTAGTGCTAAGTACTGAATAAGTATTATTATTAAATTCCTGAATACCCCCAACATTAGATAAATAAAGCAGATCATCTGCCTGCAGGGCACTGTAAATGGTGAGGTTTGAAGATTGTGTAGTGGTTTGCGCTAAAGTACTGAACATGGCCGATCTCGCACTTGTAGCCAGTTTATCAGAAGCAAATACCTGATCGGTAGTCACCTGATTTAGCGGCGGATCAATAGCAATCAGTTTTTCGCAACCTGTGCTGATCACCACAGTAAGGCCCATTATAACGGCCAGTATTTTATATATCGATTTTGACATGATATTTAAGATTTAAAAGGTGAATTGTAAACCGGCAGTTATGGTGCGCAACGGTGGTGTAACAACGCCCTGCGATTCGGGATCAAAGCCTTCATAATTTGTAATGGTAAATAAATTCTGTCCCTGAGCGTATACTCTGATATTTGTTCCTCCGGTTTTTGAGATCCATTTGGTTGGTAAGGTGTATGATAAACTCACATTTTTCAGGCGGATAAATGAAGCGTCTACTACAGAAGCATCAGACCCTGAATAATAAGAATAAGCCAGATAAGCGGCAGATCCGGCGGCACCACGGGTACCGGCCGAAACCAGGTAATTTTGAGAGCCCAATGCCAGATAATCATTCACTACACTTAAAGCCGCATTGCTGAAATATCCTGGAGGATAGAATGAAGAAGTTAATAAACTTCTCCCCTGTTGCTTAACAAACTGGAAAGTAAAATCGAGTGTAAACTTTTTGTAAGAGACATTATTGGTTAAACCACCGTAAAATTTAGGATAAGAAGTACCTGCAAAATAACGGTCGCCACGGCCCGTTGCCGCAAAACCAGTTGTAGGACTGTTTATACCCCCAACACCATTAAAATCGGTAAATGATGGCAGGTTAGTTGCGGGATTAATACCCGCATATTGATATACATAATAAGAACTAATGGGATTACCCACCAGGTAAGTAGTATAGTAAGATGACTTTTCAATATCAGGGAACGACAACAGCTTATTGTGATTTTGGCTGATGTTGAAAGAACTCGTCCAGCTAAAATCTTTCTTTTTAATGTTGGTACTGGTTAAAGATAGTTCCCAGCCAGAATTTTGAACCGTTGCCGGTAAGTTACTCTGGTAACCTGAGAAACCGGTTTGCGTACTTACAGTTTGGGTAATGAGCTGGTTGCTGGTTCTGTTACGGTAGTAGGAAGCACTAAGCGACAGGCGATCTTTAAAAAAGGCTAAATCTAAACCGATATCCAGTTTTTTGGTTTCTTCCCATTTAAAATTAGGGTTGGCCAACCTCGAAGGGTTTAAACCTGTAGATCCGGCATAAACATAGGTAGAGGCCGTATATGAATCGAAGTATCCATAATCGCCAATGTCATCGCTCCCCACAATACCATAACTACCACGGAGTTTACCAAAGCTGAACCAGTTCAGGTTATCTTTAACTAATTTTTCTTCAGAGAACAACCAGGCTGCACCTACCGAACCAAAATTACCAAATTTGTTATTTGGCCCGAATCTCGAAGAACCATCTCTTCTAAAATTTGCATTCAGGATATATTTGTTCTCAATGTTATAATTTACACGTCCAAATAGGGATGCATATTTATAATCAACCGAGCTACTGGTAGTGCTCACGGTACTTGCTGCAGTTGAGGTTCTTAAAAAATCATCAGAAGAAAAACCTGTAGCCGATGTGCTGTAAGGCATTTTAGATTGCTTAAACTGATAAGATCCCCCAACCAGTGCATTTAAGGTACCTTTCCAGATTTTTCTGGTGTAGGTTAGCTGTGGCTCAACAATGTAGTTATTTGTAAAATTATAAACATAACTGGCCGTACCTGAAGTTGGATTAAAGTTTGGATTAAGCGAAGTTAATGGCCTCAAAGCAATCTGGGTCATATCTGTTTTACTGTAACCTAAATTGGTCTTGAAATCAAATCCTTTTAAAATGTTATACCTAAGGGCTAAACTACTCAGTAAATTAGATGTACGGTTATCGTTGGTTTGGTTGAGGTAAGCCAATGGATTACTGATGCCACCATCCCAGTTAAAACTACCGTCTGCTTTGTACAATGGAAAATTCGGTGGAAGTGAATAGGCCCAGCTCGCTAAATCGGTAGTAGAAATATTGTTCTTATCAGTAGAATACATGGCGGATAGAGACAGGTTAAACCGTTGGTTAAAAGAAGTATGGTTTAAATTAAATTTCGCACCACCTCTTTGATACCCCTGCGCACCCGGGTAAACATTGTTTTCTTTATGGTAGGTACCACTCAGGTAGAAATTATTCTGGTTATCGCCACCAGACAAACTCGCATTAACATCATGGGTTTTGGCGGTATTGCCTAACATGTACCTTTGAAAATCGGTATAACCATTCTGGTCCCAAACCAATAAATCGGGAGCAGTAGTTACGCTCGGTGTGGCCGGGTTGGTGGTATTGTTGGCAAAAGCTTTCCTTCTTAAAGCCAGGTATTGTTCGGTACCCACGGTTTCTACAAAATGAGAAACATTTGAAACGCCTGTAGAAGCATTTAAATTGAACTTGGTAGCGCCGGCTTTCCCTTTTTTTGTGGTGATTAATATTACCCCATTGCCACCCCTTGATCCGTAAATTGCCGTAGCATCTGCATCTTTTAAAACTTCAATATTATCAATATCATCAGGATTTATACTATTCATCGGACTGGTATTCCCCTCTGCTGATGGTAATGCTGAACCCAAAGCAGCGGTATTAATCGGCTCAGAAAGGAAGGGAACCCCATCAATAATGTATAACGGACGGTTTGCCTTTACTCCATTTACACCGATAGCATTTGCACCCCTGATTTGAACATTGATACCAGCTCCCGGCAATCCATTAGTCTGCGTAACGGTAACGCCAGGCAAACGGCCCTGCAATGCCTGTAACACATTGGTAACTGGCTGATCCTCTAATTCTTTCGCACTTATGCCGGCCTGCGAACCTGTATTTAACCTTCTGGTAGTGGTACCGTAACCGATCACCATTATCTCATCCAGTTTGGCCGGATCGAGGATCATTTTTACGGTAAGTGTAGAAGTAGCGGTAACTTCGATGGTTTTATATCCCAGGTACGACAAAACAAGTGTGGGATACTCTTCGTTTGCTGCAATATAAAACTTCCCCCCATTACCACTTACCGTGTACCGGTTGGTTCCCTTTAGTTTTATACTTACGCCAGGAAACGGCTGTCCGCGCTCATCAAGCACTACACCCGTAACCGTAATGTTATCAAAATAGCTTTTAACCTTATCTAAAAGTCCTTCTTCTTTAATAATGATGGTTTTATCCTCGATAATAAAACTCAGTGACTGATTGGCCAGGCAACGTTTTAACACTTCGCTTAGCGCTGCATTATTGACGTTGATATTGATAGGTGCCGATTTGGCAAGTAAATCCTGATCGTATATAAAATCGTAACCGGTTTGTATCCTGATGATTTTGAACACATCGGTAAGATTTGCATTTTTTTGATTGATTGTAACCCGCTGGGCGAGTGTGGTTGCACTTACCTGCATCATAATAGCCAATAATAAGAACGTAGTTACACGCATAATCAGCAGGATTTTTTGGACAGGACCAGACGGCCTACCCGGTTTGTTTGGGTAAAATTTGTACATTTGTTTGGTTTTTAAGTTGAATAGTCAGTCGATTGATTTATGGCTTTAGAAACCGTTACCAGAGGTGTTCCCGCACTTCTGGTTTTTTTGTTCTAAGCACCACGTTGTTTTATTTGGTTACCGTGATCCTCCTTCCTTCAATTTTAAAGTGAACTTTTCCGGTTTGTTCCATTAACTGCAAAACGGATGATATATTTTTTGATCTGGAAATCCAGCCGCCAAGATTTAATTTTTTAGGGGCATCATCGGCATAAATTACTTCTACATCGTACCAACGGGCTATTTTTCGCATCACCGATCTGAAATCGTTATGTTCCAGAATAAAATCTCCATTTTTCCAGTCGATATAATCTTCGGCATTTACGACTGTTACCTTGATCGATTCGCCTTGTAAACGCGCTTGCTCGCCGGGTTTCAGCAATACCTTACCATTAATCTGCACACTGCCTTCCAGTAAAGTTGTTTTTGTGGAGCTTTCATCAGCATAAGCATTCACATTAAAATGTGTACCCAAAACCTCTATTTTCTGATGGGTACTTTCAACATAGAAAGGGATCCTTTTACCTCCTGCCGAAATTTTGCTGACTTCGAAATAAGCCTCTCCTTTTAATGTTACTGTTCTTTCTGCAGCAAAAGAGGTTGGAAAGGTTAATGATGATGAGGCATTTAACCAAACCTTTGTACCATCTGGCAGATTTACCTGGTACTGGCCACCGGCAGGGGTGACAATAGTATTGTACTGCATTTCAGCAGCCTCATTTTCCTGAGCCGGAACCGTGTAAACAATCTGTCCGTCGGCAGTTTTTGAAATGGAAACCCCGGTCTGATCAGCCAGGTGACCGCTATTGATCTCGTCTAAATTTATTTTTGTTCCGTTAGCCAGCACCAAAACTGCCCTATCCTTACCAGGTTTAATATCTTTAAAAGCCGGAATATTGGTCAGATCAGTTTTCCTTTGGTTTTGTTTGTAAATCACAATGCCCACCATAGAGATAATAATCAAGGCAGCAGCAGATAATAACGGAAAAAGCAATTTCGAGATCTTTCTGGAGTGTTTGGTGTGTTTCGAAACTGTTTCCCAGATCTGATCTGTACCAGCTTTTAAAAATGATTCGGAATAAGTGTTTTGTTCCTTACTGTTCCAGTTGATATAGGCAGATTCAAGCCAGGCCTCTTCTTCTGGCGTGGCCTCACCTGCAATATACCGGTCTAAAATCTGTCTGAATTTTTCTTCTTCCATTCTTGTATTATAGGCTTGATATCAGTAATACAATTATGAAAAGCAGATTGGGGATATAGAATTAAAAATTATTTTACATTAAGGTAATGTACAACAATCAAGATCAGCCCAATCCTGGTTTTAAGGATGCGTAGTGCTTTTTTCATCTGATCCGCAGCGGTAGATTCGGTAATGCCCAATTGTGCCGCTACCTCTTTATTAGACAGGTTTTCTTTTCTTCTCAGCTCAAAAACAGCCCTCATGCGTGGTGGCAAACTGGCAATCTCGGCTTCTATCATGGCTGCAAATTGTTTCTCGCGAATTAGTGTATCAGCATAAATACCGCTATCTGCATTGGCTTTTGTAAAAGTATCGGCGTAAGCGTGTACCAGATTCTTGTGTTTAATCTGGTTAAAAATCGTATTCCTCAAAGCTATAAAGAGGTAACCTCCTAAATTGTTTCCAATTTCGATCGATTCGCGCTTATCCCAAAGTTTCATTAACATTTCCTGCACCACGTCCCTTGCATCGCTTTCGCTACGGAGCTTGTTATAGGCATGGCCATAAAGCAATGGACTGTATCTATTAAATACTTCGGTAAAAGCCAAATGATCATCATTTTTTAAATGATATAAAAGATCATCGTCAGTTAATTCCGTGTAGATAATGCCCGTGACACTCATTCCATTTATAAGGGATAATTATTTTGTTTTTCGGGTAAGGCAGGAGAGAAACCAAAAATAGTATATTTTCCCAAAAACATCAAGTACATGATCAATAAAGACAAAAAACAGGAGTAAATTAACTAAAACCCTTAAAAAAATGAGCAAATAGTGCTTTAACAAACTAAAAAAGCTAACAACTACTGCAAAATAACAACCTATATAACGTCCTTTCTGATGAAAATCGGCAAAATTTACAATAATAGCAATCAACTAAGATGTTCTCAGGTGGCTAAGGTGGTTAATCTAACAGCGCAATTTTATTTTGTGACCACCTTAGACACCTTAGCTCACATAAGCATTTCATGAACATACTCCCGCTAGCCATTCAGAATGTTATATCCATTTTCTTCTTCCCTGAGCTTTTATGGATTCGATTAACTGTAACCTGATTTTTGATTTGGTGGTCTAAAGATTAAAACCATCATCTCATGATTCTATATTTCCAAAACAAGTTTTTAAAATCTGTTTACTTCGGCTTTCTCAGTTTCAGCATTATTACCATATCTGCTGCGTTTACCTACCCTTTCCAAAGGATGGATTTTAATCGCAAAAACGATTATTATGAAAATAAGGCTACCGAAAAATTGGGTGATTCACTCGATGTGGCATTAAAAAAAGTGGAACAATCGCTGGGCATTACCGATATCAATTTAACGCTAGGTGTAATAAAAGACGGTCAGATTTTTTTAAAAAAGAATTATGGTTACTCCAATCCGGAAACAAAAACATTATTTTCAGATCGCACGCAGATTTACCTGGCCTCTACCTCTAAATCATTAACAGGAACCCTGGCTGTAATTTTGGATCAAAAGGGGATTATTAAACTTAACAAAAGCATTGCCGATTATCTCCCTGAGCTTACTTTTGATGATAAAAACATTCATCCGGAAAAAATTACCATACAATCGTTAATGACCCACACCCACGGAATTAAAAATAACGATGCCGTAGTGTGGACCGCTTTTATCGGTCATAAGGGTGCTGCACAAATCCTCAGCTTACTAAAAAAGTATAGCACGGCTTTACCCAATCAAAACTTCAATTATTCTAATTTAGGCCCTGTAATATATTCCTTAATCGTAGAAAAAGAAATGGGCAAACCCTGGCAGGATGTAATGAACGAACACCTTTTCCGGCCATTGAGTATGCGCTCTACCACTGCTTATTTTTCAAAAGTTGATCCCAGGTATGCGAGTTACGTGATTGATGAATCAGAAGGTAAAACAGCAGCGGTATTGGATAAGGCAGACAATTCGATGTCGGCTGCAGGCGGACATTTCAGTACAATAAATGACCTTTTGAAATACCTCAACTTTTTTATCAGCGAAGGGAATTCAGTTAAAGGCATCCTGACCAAGCAGGAGATAAATTTTGCTACTTCGGCAATTGTTCCGCAACAAAACCACTACCAGAGTTATGAAAGATATGGCTATGGATTAGGCTGGGAACAATCAAAATTTAACGGTGAAAGTTTAACCTCCCGAATGGGCGGTTATAGTGGTATTTCCTGTCATCTATCGTACCTTAAAGATCATAAGATTGGCATTGTGGTATTGAGCAATAAAAAAGGAATGGAGGCTTTACCTCACCTGGTTGCCAATTACCTCTACAACACGATGCTGAATAAATCAAATAAAAACAGTATCCTGGAAGAAAATCTGAAATCGCTGAAGCGGAATTTTGACTCCGACTTTCAGGAAACGAAAGAAGTGAATGAAGCTAAAAACACTAAAATCGTAATGGATCAAGCGCTTATAGGTAGCTATGATGGTGGTGAAAAATCAGGGAGTATGCAAATTACTACTGGAGGAAAGGTTTTGTGGGGGAACCTAAAAGGAAAATTACATTTATTAACGGATAGTACCGGATTGATCAATTTTCAAACCATGTTACGTTCTTTTTCTATAAAAAGGGAAAGCAATGGTAGTATTGCAGGAGTTTATTCGAATGAACGATATTTTAAGCGTTGAGGTTGATTGTAGAGGATACGTTTAGAGAAATCGTCATTGCGAGAAGGCTTTTTCAACCTACGAAGCAATCTTACAACGGTCGCTGCCAGCGTACGCTTTAAGATTGCTTCGTGCCTCGCAATGACGACCTTTTTACTTTAGATCTATCAATGGGAATTTAATGCTTATAAATTAATAGATAATGCATTAAGATTCCCGCCTGCGCGGGAATGACGATAATAATTTATGCTAAAATTATTTCAGATCAAAACGATCTGCATTCATTACTTTATTCCATGCAGACACAAAATCTTTTACAAATTTCTGTTGTGCATCTGAGCTGGCATATACTTCGGCAATTGCCCTTAATTCTGAATTAGAACCGAAAACAAGATCTGCCCGTGTAGCGGTCCATTTTGGCTGACCAGTTGAACGGCTGCTACCGATATACAGTTCTTTGTCATCAGCGATGGCTTTCCACTGTGTTTCCATATCCAGCAGGTTTGCAAAGAAATCGTTAGTCAGCTGGCCTGGTTTATCTGTTAAGATCCCGTTTTTTGAACCATCAAAATTGGTGTCGAGTGCTCTTAAACCACCTACCAACACCGTTAATTCTGGTGCTGTTAAATTAAGTAACTGTGCCCTGTCAATTAAAAATTCTTCTGTAGAAACCGGAGATTTAGATTTACGGTAATTACGGAAACCATCAACAACTGGTTCTAAATAACCAAACGATTCTATGTCAGTTTGCTCTTGTGAGGCATCTGCCCTACCCGGTGTAAAAGGAACAGCAATGGCATGTCCGGCAGCTTTTTCTACCGCAGCAGTACCAGCCAATACAATTAAATCGGCCAGTGAAACTTTTTTGCCATCAAACTGTGCAGCGTTAAATTCCTGTTGAATTTTTTCCAGCACATTTAATACTTTTTGCAGTTGAGCAGGATTATTTACTGCCCAGTCTTTCTGTGGAAGTAAACGAATACGTGCACCATTGGCTCCGCCACGTTTATCGGAACCGCGGAAAGTAGAAGCAGAAGCCCATGCGGTAGAAACCAATTCGGAGATGCTTAAACCACTCGAAAGGACTTTTTCTTTTAAACCAGTAATATCACCTTCATTAATCAATGCATGGTTAACTGCAGGGATTGGATCTTGCCAAAGCAATTCTTCCTGTGGAACATCAGGGCCAAGATAACGGGCAATTGGCCCCATATCACGATGCGTTAATTTATACCAGGCACGTGCAAAGGCATCAGCAAACTGATCGGGATTTTCTAAGAAACGTCTGGATATTTTTTCGTAAGCCGGATCCAGTCTCAAGGAAAGATCGGTGGTAAGCATGGTTGGCAAATGTTTTTTCGAACTATCAAAGGCATCAGGGATAATCGCTTCTGCATTTTTAGCTACCCACTGGTGCGCACCGGCCGGGCTTTTACTTAATTCCCATTCAAAAGCAAAAAGGTTTTCGAAAAAATTATTGCTCCATTGGGTTGGTGTAGTAGTCCAGGTTACTTCCAGTCCACTGGTAATGGCGTCAGTTCCTTTACCAGAAGCGTAACTGTTACTCCAGCCCAAACCCTGGCTTTCTATACCTGCAGCTTCAGGTTCTTTACCAACATGATCTGCCGAAGCCGCACCATGCGTTTTACCAAAAGTATGTCCACCTGCAATCAGCGCGACGGTTTCTTCGTCATCCATTGCCATGCGGCCAAAAGTATCGCGGATATCTTTAGCGGCAAGAATCGGATCCGGATTTCCGTCCGGTCCTTCGGGATTTACATAAATTAAGCCCATCTGTACTGCAGCAAGAGGCTTTTCGAGGTTACGCGAGTGCACATCGCCATCGGCATCATCATCGGTTACCACCACTCCATGCGCTTTATCTGCACCATCAGAACCGTGGGCATAACGAAGATCGCCACCTAACCAGGTGGTTTCCGAACCCCAATATACCGATTCGTCTGCTTCCCAAACATCTTCCCTTCCACCGGCAAAACCAAAGGTTTTAAAACCCATTGATTCTAAAGCGATATTTCCTGTAAGGATCAATAAATCCGCCCACGAAATTTTTCGCCCATATTTTTGTTTAATCGGCCAAAGCAAACGGCGCGCTTTATCAAGGCTCACATTATCAGGCCAGCTATTTAATGGTGCAAAACGCTGTAAACCAGCTCCCGCCCCGCCACGGCCATCGCCAACGCGGTAAGTACCTGCACTGTGCCAGGCCATACGGATAAATAAGCCACCATAGTGACCAAAATCTGCCGGCCACCAATCCTGCGAATCGGTCATCAATGCATGAAGATCGGCTTTTAAAGCATCCAGATCAAGGCTTTTAAATGCTTCTGCGTAATTAAATTCTTCATCCATTGGGTTGGATAAAGTAGAATGCTGACGCAAAATACTCAGTTTTAACTGTTTTGGCCACCAATCGTTATTTCTGGTTCCACCGCCACCTACGTTGCTCTTCATGCTACCGTTATGAAACGGGCATTTGCTGATGTCGTTCGATTCTTTTTCCATATGTATAATGTTTTGTTAATAAACAGCTTAACATCCTGCTATTGAACAGGAATAATATAAATTTAGAGAATCGGAATAACTAATCCCAATCATTTAATTCTATAATGAAATAGTTAGAATCTATTATGATTCTGTATCAGGTTTTTAGGAGCATTTAAATGCTCAGCGTACGAAAAAATAAAATGCCCCATCAAGCATTAAACTTTTTGGGGCATCATGAAACAGGTTTGTGTAGAGATGATTTTTAAAAAGTATTAAATTTAAATTTCTGGTTATTTGAGCCTCCGTAACTCCAGATATTTAGCAGCGTACCATTGGCTGTATTGCTACCCGGAACATCAACATTTTTTGAGGGTACATTACGCGGCGAAATAATATAATATCCGTTGGCTTCAGGTGTGATGTTGAACTGTTGCGAAGGATCACCGGTATTGGTCCTGATTTCGAGTTTTGTTCCGTTTGCAATGCCACTCCCAACTACCGTAAGCGCTTTGCTTAACGCATGTAAAGGCGACAAGCTATAATAGCCATCTGCATTTTTGGTTACATTCCACCTGGCATTGTTCGAATTTCCATCGGTATAAATAATCACCTGTGTACCATCGGCCGTAGCACTATTGGGTACATTTAGCAATTTGGTATTATCCAACGCCGACGCAATTTCATAATTGGTGTTTGCCGCTAAGCCTGTATAAGTAAAACCGGTATATAGTTGGTTGATGCCTGCAATATCGGTAGGCGACATGTTGGCTGCCGGATAACTGGTTTGATAGGTTGAACCATCAAGCCTGGTAATGGTAGGCTGACCATTGCTTGAAAAGGCATAAGGCTCGTACATCATAATCGACTCAAAATCGAAGTTACCGTAATTGGTATAACTGCTCACCGAAACCTGATTAAAATTGAATTCTTTATCATCCGGAATATTTTCGGGATGGATAACCACGTTGCTGCTTTGATCGGTACGGCATTGCTCGTGCATTACGCCCAAAGCATGGAATAACTCGTGTATAATAATCCCAGGCGTATTATAATTATATAAATTGAGGTTCTGGGCGCCTCCAACCATCCCTACTGAAGAACTATTGCCGGTAGATTTTACAAAATTGATGTAATTGGCCTGAGATGTTCGTTGAACAAAGCTAAGCGGCGATACCCTCGCAATGTACTGCATGGCTTTTAGCGAAGAAGCGGTATCTGCACCGAGATTACTGAGGCTGTAATACACAATGGAATTTGTCCACCGTTTAACCAGCGAATTCATAATCAACGCCCTCGCCGTGGTCGACATTGTCGCATTATTATTGGCTTTTAACAGGTTAAATTGTTGCTCGGTTAAGATTATATCATCTGAGAGGTAATAGATGCCCTTATCTTCTTTGATCAGGATTTTGTTTCCGCCGAAATTAAACTCGTGCATTTGATCCAGCTTTTTTGCAGTGGACTCAACATTACCTTCAATACTTTGCTTTTTACAGCTAAAAATTGAAATACAAAGCAGGATAGCCCAAAATGCGCCCAGGTAATTTTTTTTGTTTGTTTTCATTAGTTTTGTTTTATGGTTAGAGATGATTAAAGTTTCAATAACATATTTTGCTTAACCTCCCCATTAGCGTTAAGCCGAAAAACAAGATTTACCTCCTTCCCAGATGGTGTTTTAAAGAAAGTAATTACCTTAAAAGCAAACCTTTATCCACTGAGCCCATCACTCACAAAATCACCTATCCTACAGCAACTTACAGAATAACATAAACGAAGTTAATAAATACTAAACTTAAAAACAGCCATTTATTAACCAGATTACACTGGATTTTGACATAAAAATACAAACAAATGAGTATTTACTACATTATTAAGAAGACAGATTGAAATTTTGGATTTTTTTAGGCCTTTGATTAAAATGCTTACACTTAGATTAGGTGTGTCTCCATAATCTCTATTGGATTACAATACCAATAAATTTAATGATATAAACACATTGCAGCGTTTTACATTGTTAAAATCTGCTTTCTAAAAGCTATTTTTATAGACAAGGAAGTTGATAATTTTATAAAGCCCAGATCTTTTAAGGAAGATAAACCCTCATAAATTTCGTCTATATTGCTATAAAACCGGTCCGACATTTTATACATTAACTTTCCGTCTTTTACCAGATAAAAACATTTGTATTCGCCATACTTATCTTTTACAACCGTATTGATATAACCGTCAAAACGATCAAGGGGATAGGTTCTGGTTATTGGCAATAAGAACATTTTAAAAGAAATCGTTTTTAAATCTGTATCGATGGTGGTGATCTTATAGTTTAACTTCATTTGTGCTAGAATGTAAACCGGCAGCACCATGGTAACGAAGATAACAAATAAACCAAATCCCGAAAATAATGGAACTGGTTTATCAGCACAAAGATTCCCATAAAACACTAAGACACATACAATTAAAAAGGCAGTCAGTACAAACTGACCAATAAACTGGTATGTAGTAAATTTTGACTTGATCATAGATAAGACACGCAGGCTTGGCGATCGCTTTTTAGCATAAAAAAACCTTCTAAAAGTTAATTTAGAAGGTTAAATACGGGTGGAGAATATCGGATTCGAACCGATCACCTCTTCACTGCCAGCGAAGCGCTCTAGCCAAATGAGCTAATCCCCCAAATTTTTGAATGTTCAATAACCAAAGCAAGAATGTGCAAAGGATTATTAAAAACAAGCTTTCCTGCTTGTGCAGCAAAAATAGTAAATACTTTCTCGATTGCAAATGATAATTCATCTTTTTCATTAATCTTTCTGTTTAAAAGCAAACATGATCATAAAACAGATTACCGTAATTGCCGATTGCAGTGGATAATTGATGAACAGAAACAGTATAAATGTAGCAATCAATAACATCACCAAAAACATAATAGCCTTGTATACAGTATCCATGTAACACATGCCTACCATGGCCAGGAGGTAAAAAGGAATAATAACAGCAGCTATAAACATTGCCGAAAATAAATTCCAAATATTAACCTCGTATTAAATATTTTTTAGGTTTAATTTCTTAAAGACCAAACTAAATATAGGCGCTAACCTCCTTTTTGTTTAATAAATCCTGATAGGCCTCTACAAACTGACCAACGCTATAGCCATCCATCAGTGCATGGTTTACGTGTATAGAAACCGGCATTATTTTTTTTCCGTTTTCATCGCGAACCTTGCCAAAAGATATTTTCGGACAGCTGTCCTGATAAGAGTAATTACGGGCATGCGATAAGGAAGTGAAATTTAACCAGGGCAAGGCCGAATAATGGATCACGTTTTCTCCTGATGAAGCAGGGATTAAACCGGTAGTAGCCTGTACTTTTTCGATTTCTTTATTGGCTTCGGTTTTAAATTCATCAAAGTCATTATAGAAATCCATATAACCAAACCCGAAGGTGCCGTTTGGCCGGTTTATGGTAGCCGCAGCATTTACCGTATCGTATTTCCAAACTTCGCCATCTATAATGCGGTAACTAAAAGGTTCTACCTGGTTTACGGCAACCAGCGATTTGTGCAGGTAAAGCAAAAAGAACGAAACATTGTTTTCTTTTGCTTCTTCGTAGGTAGCAGTACAATCTACATCTACGGTAACGCCGAAGAAAGGTTCTTCAAAAGCGCTAAAAAATTTAAAATGATCTTTTCTGATCCAGGTATTTATATCTATTTTTTCTTTCATTCTATTAATTTTGGTAAAACCTCGGCCAAACTTTCCATTTCGTAAAAGTTGGGATGTTCGATGGTATGATCGATACTTTCGTGTACCCAGGTAGTGTGATAAGGAATGTGGGCTGCATGGCCGCCAATATTCAGCACAGGTAAAATATCCGATTTTAAAGAGTTGCCCAACATCAAAAATTCTTCTGCTTTACAATCCAGGTGCCTGATCAGTTTTTGGTAATCCTTTTCCTGTTTATCGCTCATGATCTCGATGTGGTGAAAATAATGGTCGAGCCCCGATTTGGTAAGTTTACGCTGTTGATCGAGCAGATCGCCCTTGGTGGCCACTACCAATCTATATTTTCCGTGTAAAGCTTTCAATACTTCTTCTACACCATCCAGCAATTCCACAGGTTTATTTAGCATTTCTTTCCCCAATTCGAGTACTTTTTCTACAATAATGGGGTCAATTTTCCCCATAGTAATCCGCATCGCAGTCTCAGTCATACTCAGCATAAAACCTTTAATTCCATAACCATAAAGCGGTAAATTGGCCATTTCGGTTTTATACAGTTCAGCCATAATGCTATGGCGGGGCACAAAATCTTCTAAAAGGTCGGCAAACTGCTCTTCGGTTTCACGGAAATAAGGTTCGTTTACCCAAAGGGTATCATCGGCATCAAAAGCAATTACGGTAATCTTATTTTTCATTGTTATGCTTACTTTAGTGGCACAAAAATAGCGCGACACAATCCTTTAAAAAAGGACATTTGTCTCGATTGATAGAATATGTTACGTACCAATCTTACCTTCTTATCCTTTATCGAACGTTTCTGTGCAGAAAATGATAAAGCAAAAATTACGCTCAAAAGCTTTAAAGCAGGCTATCGCTTTATCGAACAGGGCGAAAAAATCAGCAATATTTACGTGATTAAAGACGGGATCAGTAAGTGTTTTATTTCTGAGGAGAACGGGAAGGATTTTATTATTGAATTTTTGGGCAAAGGTGAAGTTGTAGGCGAACTCGAGGCGATAAAAAAGATGGATTGTTTATGTAATGTGGCGGCAATAAGCGAAGTTACAGCCTATGTAATCCCTGATCATCTTTTCCATTCTCTGATCAGTAAGAGTAGTGAATTTACTACAATCTTACTCCAGGAGCTGTCTACCAGAATTATACAAACCAGTACACGGGCATCATTCCAGCAGCTATATACATTAGAATATGCACTTTTAAAATTGCTTAAACTTCAGGCCGACGAACACATTTCCATCTCGAAAGAAGACATGGCCGCCTACTTAGGCATATCTGTAAGAAGCTTTAACAGAAGCTTAAAGCAAGTGATCGATAAAGGTGGTTTCGATACTCCTGAATTTAAAAATATTTTACAGCTAAGCAACATGAAAAAACTGTTGGAACGGTTGAAGCAATAAAATAGTATTATGGTATAATTATTGCTTAAAAGATATTTGCAAATTAATTGTAACGTTTCGGCAATTTGGTCCGTTTAGGTAATAAATTAAATTTGCAGCCATTTTACTAAACAGACACACAAAAAAACCATATTATACAAATGAAAAACTACAACCACCAATTCTCATTAAGATCTCCAAGTTAATCGGTATTAAGGGCCTTTGCTCAATAATACAATGATATATCCTTAATTATCATTTAAATAAGGCGTAAGGCTAAGGCTTATCGCTATTTACATCGATTTCAGCTAATCTTAATCTAACATGAGTGCTTATATTAACATCTACACCAACTCTTTAACAGACGACCTTATTCCAAACATTTTAAAGCGGTTAAACGAACACGAAAATGTGCTGGACCTTAATTCTTCATTTTCATTCAGAAATACAAACGGTAACTTGCCAATTGTTTTTAAATGGGATAAACCAAGTCTTGAAATATTCAACGAAAATAATCTAAAACTGAATTTTAGCGTATCACTTAAATCTTTCGATCTTAAGGAATACAAGAAAAAGCTTTTTAAGGAGAAAATCATTAAACAGAGCTTTGTCCAAAAGATATTAGGATTATTTAAAAAGAAAAAAAGAAAAGTTGCCAAACCTGTAAAACTGAGTGCAGAGGTTGAATCACAGCTTCAAAATTACAGCAAGGTTTTTTCCATCAAATACCATCCTGGCGATGTTTTCGAAAACCATTTTGCTACATTGATCGGTGCTATTATTACCGAACTAAGCAATGGTACTTGTCACTTCACCAAAGAAAATACCTGGTACAATGCAAACAACGTATTGAGAGAATCGTTGGTTAACTTATATACCCTCGAAGAGCTTCCAAATCATATTAATAAAAATGCGGTAGCTGTTGCCAGCTAAAAAAATTTAAGCCAATATTGATGCCTTTTGAATTTTAAGGGTTATTGATATTGGCCTTTTTATTTTGTTACCACAATGAACATCTAATTGGATTTCTTACCTCCATTACGCTTAAAACATTAAACATTTAAGCGCAAAACTTGTTATTTAATAAAAAAACAAGGATGTCCGATATCTTGATTATAAATGGAAGCGCAAGGTTAAATGGGAATACCCAGAAATTTATCGGAAAACTCACCGAAGAAATTGCTTTTGATCAGTTGAATTTGCTGGAGCATTATTTTCTCCCTTACAATTACGAGAACCACTATCCAGCTGAAGATCGTTTTGAAACCTTTGCTAAGGAAATCCTTTATCACAAACATATTATTTTAGCCACCCCGGTTTATTGGTATGCCATGAGCGGAAGAATGAAAAATCTTTTCGACCGCTTAACGGATTGGGTAACTTTAAACAAAGAAGTTGGCCGGAATCTGAAAGGGAAAACGCTACATTTAATTGCCGTAGGTACAGATGCTGATCTCCCTGATGGATTTACCACACCCTTTTTTATGACGGCCAACTATATGGAAATGGATTATAAAGGACATGTTTATATTAATTCGGACGACACGCCTACCGATGAAAAACTTGCAGAAATCAGAAAATCTTTTTTTAGTTTTATAACTACATAAATTCCAAATTACGCTATCATAATTTACAAATCCAAAAACGCTATTTAAAGCACAAACATGAATGTAGAAGACGTTTTTAAGAACAATGAAAAATGGATTGCCGATAAACTGGCCATCGATCCTAATTATTTTACCGAATTATCGAAGGGGCAAAGTCCGGAATTTTTGTATATCGGATGCTCAGATAGTCGCGTTACGGCCGAAGATTTAATGGGCATACAGCCTGGTCAGGCTTTTGTACACCGCAATGTAGCCAACCTGGTAAATAACGTAGATTTAAATGTGATGACGGTTTTAAATTACGCCGTACGCCATTTAAAAGTAAACCATATCGTGGTTTGTGGTCACTACAACTGTGGCGGGGTTAAAGCTGCTATGCAACCTGCCGATATGGGCATATTAAACCCATGGTTGAGAAACATCCGCGATGTTTACCGCATCCACAGAGATGAATTAAATGCAATTGAAGATGAGGGCGCCCGTTACAACAGATTGGTAGAACTCAATGTTCAGGAGCAATGCGTAAACCTGTTAAAAACCGCAGCAGTGCAGGAAGCGATTACTAAACGTGGAATAACCGTTCATGGCTGGGTTTTCGACATCCATACCGGCCGTTTAATTGACCTTAAAATAGATTTTGAAGCTATTTTGAAGGATATTAAGGAGATTTATAACCTGTATTAGTTTGGGGCTTAGCGTTGGGAGTTTGGAGTCCTGATTGCATAAAAAACCTACGGTGTTTAAATGAGAAAAGTTTGCGCTCGTTTCCGAACGTGTGCATAAATTGCTTTACGATTCTATCGTTTGTAAACGATAAATTATTCAATGCTCGTTAGAAACGAGCGTTAGCTGAATAGCTTAAAAAACCTCGCAGGTATCAGAAACCTGCGAGGTTTGAATATCCCGAATCATCGTCTCAGGACTAAAGACTCCAGACTGACTTACCGTCCCATCCAACCGCCATCAACGGTTAAAATTGTTCCATGTACGTAATCGCTGGCTTGCGAGGCTAAGAATAATGTTGGCCCCTTAAAATCTTCAGGCGTTCCCCATCTTCCGGCAGGGATACGCGATAAAATTGAAGTGCTCCTGTCCTGATCTTCGCGTAATGCCGAAGTATTATCTGTAGCAATGTAACCTGGCGCAATGGCATTTACATTTACACCTTTTGAAGCCCACTCGTTAGCAAAAGCTTTGGTTAAAGAAGCAATTGCGCCTTTACTAGCGGCATAACCTGGCACAGTTATACCACCCTGAAACGACAATAAAGATGCAGTGAAAATTACTTTTCCACTACCTCTTGCAATCATTTCGCGGCCAATTTCGCGTGTTAAAATAAACGGAGCAGTTTGGTTTACCGCAATTACCTCATCCCAATACTCATCCGGATGTTCGGCAATCGGCTTGCGCAAAATAGTTCCGGCATTATTTACCAAAATATCGATAACCGGATGATCGGCTTTTACCTGCGCAGCAAAAGCCAGGGTATTTTCGCGTTTACCGAAATCGCACTGATAGGCATAAAATTTTCTGCCTAATGCGGTTACTTCTTTTTCCACGGCACTTCCCTGCAGTTCTAAACTGGCAGAAACACCGATAATATCTGCACCTGCTTCGGCCATCGCTAGAGCCATTGCTTTTCCAATACCTCTTTTACAGCCGGTAACTAATGCAGTTTTACCTGCTAAATTAAATATGTTCGACATGATTTTTTAAAGTTCTATTTTTAAGATCTCTCCATTCCGCTACGCTTCAGTCGAGATGACGGTAAGAAATTATTATTTCAGTTCGGTAATGGCACAATGATCCATATCTCCATAATCAAGGTTTTCACCAGCCATACCCCAAATAAAAGTATAATTGCTAGTGCCGGCCCCTGAATGGATAGACCAGTTTGGTGAAATTACCGCCTGATCATTCTGCATCCAGATGTGACGGGTTTCTTGAGGCTGCCCCATGAAATGGCAAACGCTCTGTCCTTTAGGAACTTCGAAATAGAAATAAGCTTCCATCCTTCTATCGTGTGTATGTGCCGGCATGGTATTCCATACACTGCCCGATTTTAATTCGGTCATACCCATTTGCAACTGGCAGGTTGGCAAAACACTGTTTACCAACAATTTATTAATAATCCTGTGGTTAGCGGTTTCTGGCGTCCCCAACTCTACAATTTCTGCTTCGGCTTTACTTACCTTTTTGGTTGGGTAAGTATGGTGTGCAGGTGCAGAATTGATGTATAATTTAGCGGCTTCGCCAGGGGTAGCAGATTCAAAAAACACTTCTTTTGTCCCTTTACCAATGTACAATGCTTCTTTATAGTCCAATTCATATTTTTCGCCATCGGCTGTTACAATTGCCTTTCCACCAACATTGATGATACCCAGTTCCCTGCGTTCTAAAAAGTAGGTTGCTTTTAAATCATCCGGGTTTGGAAGTGCTATTTTCTGATCAACAGGCATTGCACCACCAACAATATATCTATCAAAATGAGATAAGGTTAAATTTACCTGGTTTGCCTCAAACACGTTTTCGATCAGGAAATTTTCCCGCAAAGCTGCGGTATCCATTTGTTTAACTTCTTTAGGGCTTTGAGCGTAACGGCTTTCGAATTTATTCATTGGTTAAAAATTGAGTTTTGAGATTAGGACCTGAACTCATATCACAGATCTTATCCGCAAATATATTTATACGATATTTATTATTAGTATTAATACTCAACTTTATAGTCCTTTTTTATGGTTTCTCCACCCCAGGCTTTTAAACTTGTCCACGGTGCTGGTGCATCTGTCCAGAATTTATTATCGGCAGGCAGTCCTAAGGTTAAAAAGCCAAGACTAGCCATATATAAACTTCCTGTAGAGGTATAGGTATCAGCTACTTCCGGCTGATGGCCGTTAAAGCCCAGCACCAACCATCCTTTGCCATCAAAATTCTGGTTGCCATCGTAAAGATTGTGCATTACTTTGGTTAATGCACCGCGCACCTGTGCAGGTTTTACATATTCGGGTAGTTTCTCCATTAAAGCTGTTTGTGCCAAAGCCTGAAATGCCGCCGTGCGGTAGGTAATTGAGCGGCCATAAGCAGGATAAGTACCTTCAGGCGAAATAATCCTTTCCAGGTATTCGGAGTAACGCGCCATTCTTTTTAATGCCAGATCGTAATCTGCCTGTTGTGCCTTTTTCTTATCTACCAAAACTTTTAGCAAATCAACCAGCATCGGGTGAATCACATAAGAATTGTAATAATCCATGCTAAATTTTTCGCCATCACTGTACCAGCTGTCGCCAACATACCATTCTTTCATTTTATTGATCGAAAACTGCACACGTGCAGGATCGTACTGTTCGCCAACGCTCAATAAAAAACCTTCGGTTAAGCCCGAAAACAATAACCAGTTATTATAGGCACCGCTACGGGTACGCAAGGATTTAAATTCTTCAATAAACCTCTTTTTAGTTACTTCATCAAGCGGTTCCCACAGTGCTTTTGGTGCACGCAAAAAAGCATGTGCCACATAAGCGGCATCTACAATAGGCTGACTTTCTGAGCGGTAACTAATATAATCAGGGCTTTCGGGATTTACCGAATTGGCCAGGGCTTTTAAAAGTTCGGTGCGCATGGTTTTCCGGAGTTTACCCTCTGCAGTATCATCATCTGGCAGGGCTAACCAGGGTGCCACACCGGCAATAGTACGCCCCAAAGCCTCTAAATAAGTGACTTTAGCGACGTTTAAGCCATAGCCAGGAGCTTTTTCTAAGGGCATATTCTTTTTTAAAGTTTCGTTGGCCAGGTTATGGATTACCGGGTAAGCAATGCGGTTTAAGGTTTTTACCCAAAAAGCACGGTCTTCAGCGCCGGTTGTGGGTTTCTTTTGCGCGTATGCCAACTGCGAAATAATCAGCAGGGCAGAAAAAATTAGTTTATATTTCATCAATTTTGTTTTAATCTATTTTATAATAATTCGATTTCCATTAATATACAATGATCTGGCGATGACAAGCTGCCAAAAGTCGTCATTGCGAGAAGGCTTTTTCAGACGACGAAGCAATCTTTATATCAAGAACCACTAGCATGAAAGATTGCTTCGTCGTTCCTCCTCGCAATGACGAATCTTTTTATTTAAACCTATCGTTTATCAATTCTACAAATACCATTTTTTATATCTCGCCAAAGCCTCTAAATAATAGTAATCGGCATAAATAAGCGGTACGTCTATTTCACTGTTCAATGGGTAGGCACCTGTACTGTGCATCAATAAAAAGCCGCCATTTTCACCTAATTTTGCATGGTAAGCACTGCTCGAAAGCGAATAAATCATGGTTTCAGCTGCGGATTTGAATTCGGTTTTTTCAATGCCTGAAGTATATTGACCAAGCTCTAACAATGCCGAAGCCATCAGTGCACCCGCAGAGGCATCGCGTTTGGCAAAAGGAATACCTTGTGCATCAAAATCCCAGAAAGGTATTTTATCAGCGGGAAGGTTTGGATGGTTGAGGATAAAATGTGCAATGCCTTTAGCCTGTCTTAAATAGGTTTCATCTTTGGTAAAACGGTACATCATGGTATAGCCATATAAAGCCCAACCCTGTCCACGCGACCATGCCGAACAGTTTGCAGCCCCCTGCCAGGTGGCTTTTCTAATCACCTCTCCTGTTTCCGGATTATAATCAACCACATGGTAAGAACTAAAATCGGGGCGGAAATGGTTTTTTAATGTGGTGTTGGCATGTGTAACCGAAATTTCTTTATATTTTTTGTCCCGTCCGTTATCACTCACCCAGTTCATCATTTCCAGGTTCATCATATTATCGATAATTACAGGGCATTCCCATAATTTACTCTTGTTCCACGATTGAATTGATTTTACAGCCGGGCGATATCGGGTAGCTAAGGATTCGGCAGAACGCTGGATAACCGCTTTATATTCTGGTTTGCCGGTTAAACGGTAAGCGTTACCGAAACTGCAGAACATCATAAAACCCAGATCGTGGTTTCCGGTATAAGTTTGGTTGGGTTCTATTACTTTTAAGGCCGCTTCGGCTTCCTGTTTTATACCCACATCTTTGGTTTGTTCGTAGATGTACCATAAACTGCCCGAATAAAAACCGCTGCACCACCATTTAATATCGTAGTTTATAGACTTGCCTTTATCGAAACTTTGTGGTGTTTTACCTACCGGAATATTTTTAGCCAGCACTTGATATTGATCGGCCGCAAATTTAAATTCATCTGTTATCAGCTGGTTCATTGGTTTTCTGGTCGTTTGTGCTAAACAGTATGAACTGCTAACTATAATTAAAAAACTCAGAATTTTAATTCTTTTTAAAATCATTTGTAATATCTGTTTAATGTTTACTTAGGTAGTGATTATTTATTATGTTTAGTTATTAGCTTGTATAATTAGTATCCGGGAGTCTAATAATTGCTCTTTAAGCCTGGTTATTAAACGGATCCGATAAATTTTAGATCCCCATGCGGCAGCTAACCTGTTGTCATCAATTTGCTGTTCATCAATTTTCGCTTCAAACTTTTTTTCATCAAAAGCAATTGTTAAACCTGTTTCCAATATAAGTTTACCTTTTTTGATTTCTACAGTTAAGGGCGTTAAAAAGTTCAGCTCGGTTGGCGCCTTATATTCTTTAAGCACAGCTTGATCAACAAGGCTTATTTCATTTTTCGCCCTGTTAAGCGAGATTGTTCGGTTCCACTTTTCAACTGCCGCAGCCGCAGGATAAGCATTGGCGATATTCATCGAAACAGTGGCCAGATTATTCGTATTGTTATATTTAAAATCAGTTGCCGCATATTGTTTGCCATCGTGCTGTTGAACACCATTTATGCTTGGGCAGTTATGCCATTGCGATTGCACATTCCAAAGTTCGTAACGTTTGCTACTGAAAGTTTTGCTGGTGTAAACGCCCACGCCAACATCGATAAGCACCGGCTTACCTTCACTATAGACAATGAAATTCCCTATATCATTATGATTATGGCTTTCTGCATTAGTCCCTCCTTTTGCCGCAAAAAATAACCCCTGTGTACTACCCGCTTTTTGCCTCGCATTAAAAACCTGCAGATCGGGCAATATGGCATAAAGTGGATAAGGAGCTTTGGCCGGCGTTAATTTTAATGTCTGATATACATTTGAAATGGCCAGAAAGTCGCTGACATCATCAGCTGAAACCTGCCTGTTTCCAGAGTTAAAAAGGAAAGAAGCGTAATTTTTAAGTTTTTCATCCTTGAACATTACACCGTATTGGTAAACACTTTCCGGATTTTGCCCGTATTTTGAAAAAGCATCTGCAAAATTAACCACATACTTGTCGGCTATTTGCATATTGTAAGTATAAGAGCCAATTTTATGGAGCAGCTCCTTATCGCTCCAATTCAGTTTATTTTCAGATGCCTGATTAAGTATTGTTATTAAGCGGATAAGCCTACCGCCGGCCATATCCCAATACGAAGGGCCTTCATCACAACCACCATCCTCTGGATATTGGTTAATAAAATTATCTGTACTTTTTAAAAATTTCGTAGTTAAAGCATCAAGCTGTTTGCCCGGCTCAAGTACCAATAATGCAGCCTGCAAGCTATTTGCATTTATATAGGTATTCCAGTTATTAACGGCATTCCCCTTAAAACCCATCCACCAGAAATGATCAAATTTTAAATATGGGTCAAAAATTCTACGGTTCAGTTCATAAAGGATTCTGCCATTAATTACTTTCGAATAATCTGCAAGTTTTGGTGCAAGCATATTATAAATGGTTGCAACAGTTAAACCTGTTCTCGATGCATTTAAATCAATATAAGGATTTTCGATATTTGCCAGATCTGCACCTTCTTTTTGCACAACAATATGTGCTGGTGCTACCCAGCTACTTTCTTCTAAAATAAACCAGAGTCCATTTACAATCTGAGGGATATATTTTCCTTTGTTTTCAATAAGTTCTCCCGCAACAAGGTGTGCTAACACTTTTCTGCGTTCACTCTGCAGGTTCTCATAATTAACCCTCGTTCCCGTTAGTCTATAATCAAGATATAAAGAAGCAGGTAAGGATGGCCAGTTATAGTTAAATGCTTTTTCGGCTTGTTTTAAAAGTTTTTGTTTCGTGCTATCCGGCAAATCCTGTATAGCTTTTAGCGAATTTACACGTTGATCATTTTGCCAGCGCTGTAAGTTTGGGAATGCACTTCCTGCCGGATAAACCTTATTGTAAGCCGTAGCTAGCCAATCTCTTTTTACCGTGTTTTGAGCAGCAGCATTTAGAGATAGTAAAATGACGGAGGTTAGAAGCCAAATACTTTTGTTTCTTGAAATCTTCATGGTTGGAATGGATTTTTTTTATTTTGTGGGATAAAAAAAACAAATAAAAAGTAGGGATTTTACAAGTTGTTTAAATTAAAACAGGCCGCCACCGCAATGGCAGCCTAAACTAACCAATTATTTATTTAATTTATCCAGCCAGGATTTTGGGTCAGGTTTGGATTTCTTTCTATTTCTACTGCAGGAATTGCCCAATTATACAAGTAATCACCTTTAAACGAATAAGCATATACCACTTTACCCCATGCCTGTTTCACCCCGTTACCGGCATAAAAAACTTTGTCTTTCCAGCTTTTCCACCTCATCTCATCAAAGAAATTAATTCCCTCATTTGGAAATTCTACCCTTCTTTCGTTACGGATCCGTTCTCTTAAATCAGTCTGACCAGATACAAATGTTGGTAATGCACCATTTGTATTTTGAAGTATAGCTACACCAGCTCGCGCTCTTACTTCGTTTACTTTGGCAATTGCTTCAGATGTTAAGCCCTGTTCGTTTAGCGCCTCGGCCCACATTAAGAGTACATCTGCATATCTGATTAATACAAAATCTGTTGGACCGTAATCTCTCGCCGGTGTTTCAGTTGTACCTTCATAAACATATTTACGATACAGATAGTAAAATAAACTTTGGGTATCAGTACGTAAATCGCCATTTACGGCACCTTCAGCACGATAAGGCCATCTTGAGGTAACTATAGCATTTGCACCGTTAAAAACGCCTACATAAGTTGAGTAAGGCGTAATCACATTGGCTGCTAAACGTGGATCGCGGTTTGCGTAAGCTTGTTGAATACGGGCCTCGTTTCCTGTAGGAAGATAAAGGCTCATTTTAGCTCCCCTGCTTGTTGCGGCTATAATTTCTGCCGCTGTTAAATTATTTCGGAGAAAGAAAACTTCCCTTTCGGCTACGCTAAGTGTTGAATAACCAGGGAGAACAGCATCCCAGTTAAATTTAGAACCATCTGCATTCTCATAAAGATCAACCAGGTTAGGCGATACATGATAAGTATTCCAGCAGGAACCAAAAGATGAGCGTGTACCACAATAAAACTGAGTGGTAGATCCAAATCCTGTAATACCGATGTTCTGAATAGAGAAAATCATTTCATTCGACTGCTCATTTGCTGTTTTAAACAGGTTACTATAATTGGCAAACAAGCCATATCCTGCATCTTTAACTTTTTGAAAGTCGGCTGCAGCGAGGTCCCATTTTTGCGTATACATATAGGCTTTGCCGCGTAAAGCATAAGCAGCACCTTTAGTTACATGCCCATAAGCGCCATTACCGCTTGCGTAACGATCAGGTAAATTTGGTTCTGCAATTGCTGCACTTAAATCACTGATCACCAATGCCCAAACTTCGGCTTCGGTAGAACGGGGTTTAATGGCTTGTTCTGCTGTAAAAGGCTCAAGGTAAATAGGAACACCCTTATACAATTGGTTAAGCCTTAGATAAAAATAGGCCCTTAAAAATTTACTTTCAGCAATGTATCTGGCTTTTTTCTCTGCTGAAGAAGGTGATTTTAAAGGAATATTCTTTAACGCATCATTTGCCCTTTGAATGCCTTCATAAAGGTTTTGCCAATGCGAACTGAAGTACCCATTGCTGGCAGTTATGGTTCCTGAAAGTAACGATTCTGCTCCAGAGGTCTGTCCTGTTAAGCCTAAACAATCCATTTGATAAAGCTCCAATCCTGATGCGCCACCTGTGGCCATACCATACCTCATAGCGGCATACACCCCCGTCATCCCCTGATCGGTTAAATTATCGCTGGTCCACATCGTTTCTGATGCAATTTGCGAAGGTGGGGTAGTATTTAATAAATCTTTTTTACAGCCTGTAAATACAGCAATTGTAAATATTATGGTTAAAAATTTTTTCATTGTGTTTCCGTTAAAAAGTAACATTTAAACCTAAAGAATACTGACGCATGGTTGGATAAGATACCCCTGCACCAATTTCGGGATCTAAGCCAGGATAGTTTGTAATGGTAAGCAGGTTTTCTCCTGAAAGGAAAATCCTTGCCCTGCTCATGGCTGCTTTTTTAGAGATTTTTTCAGGCAGTGTATAACCAATCTGCAAGTTTTTTAATTTTAAGTAAGAGGCATTATATAAATAAAAATCGCTGGCTACCGCCGCATTTTGTGCATCGGTAGTATTTTTAAGCCTCGGATATTTTGCGGTGATGTTATTGGCCGGATCATTTGGATTTGACTCATTGTAATAGTAATGATCATTGGCAATTAAGGTACTCACCGAGTTACCTAATGATACAATAGAGTTATTGTAACCCGTTGCATTCCAATAATACCACATCCCTGCACTTCCAGACCAAAGCATAGAAAGATCTATATTTTTATAAGATAAGTTTAAGCTAAAGCCATAATTATACCTTGGTGTTGAAGATTTATTCATGAACTGTGCATCAACATCATTGCCATAAAGGCCATCGCCATTATTATCTGCATAGATTAAATCGCCATAATAAATTTTGGTTTTGCCTACTCCACCTGTTGGTTGAAAAGTATAACCGGCAGCAATCATGGCATTTAACCAGGCCATATCATCAGTAGTACGGATCATACCATCTTTCGGACCGCCGTTAATGTTTACTTTACCGTCTGTAAAATAGTTTCCATCGCCTTTATAAACTTTCTGCAAGTAATATTCATTAATTTCGTGCCCTTCTAAAACACGGTTTGTACCTCCGCTTGAAACACTGCCCAGATTGGTTTTATACACCCTGTTGCCCAATGCATCAGTTGTATAACCCGCCTGTAGAGTGCCCTTGTACTTTGTTACACGATTAAAGTTGTAGGCAAAATTGCCCGAAACTCCATATTTAAATTCGCCTATTTTACCATTATATCCCAGGGTAAACTCTAAACCTTTATTAGATACTTCTGCAATATTTTGAGTAGCAGCTGTAGCTGTTCCTGTGGTTAATGGAATGGTTGGTGTAAATAAAATGCCATTTGTATATTTTCTATACAGATCAATTTCAAAATTCATGGCTCCATGAAACAAGTTACCATCTAAACCAATATTGGTTGTGGTTGTACTTTCCCAAATCAGGTTTGCATTTGCAAATTTGGTAGATACTAAACCATTAGACTGAATGCCGTTATAAGAATAGTTGGTAGATCCGTAAACTGCCTGATAATCGTAATTACCCAATGAAGCATCGGTATTCATAACATTGTTACCAGTTTTACCCCATGAAGCACGGAGTTTCAGGTTGCTGATGTACTGATCAAGCCCTTTCATAAATGGCTCCTGAGAAATGCGCCATCCGGCAGAGAAGGCAGGGAAAAAGCCCCAGCGACGGCTTTCAGCAAATTTTGAAGAACCATCGTATCTAAATACACCTTCTAATAAATACCTGCTTTTGTAAGCATAATTTAACCGCCCGAAAACTGAACGCATGGCATAATCATACTCACCACCTGTTGCCGAAGTTACGGACGTAGCTGATGACAGTGTAGTAATGGTTTCGTCAATTAAACCTTTTTTCGAAGCTCCAAAATTATAATAGTTATAATAATATTGGTTATACCCTGCCAGCACGCTAATGTCGTGGTCTTTAGCAATAGTTGTGGTGTATTTTAAAATATTATCTATGGTAAAACCATAGTTTTTATTAAAACCATAGTTGGTACTTAACTGATCTGGTGTTGTTTTTGCAGATTTCAAGGTGTTAGTCGCAAAGTTCCAGCGTTCGTTGGTAATACTATGGTTATTAAATTCTTCCTGGCGTGATTGAAAGTTAAACCTGGTTTCGAAATCCAAACCCTTTAAAATATCAATCTTTGCAAAAACTGTAGTATTAATCCGGGTTTCTTTATCATCACCACCTGTGCTATACAGATAAGAAGAAATATTATTAGCGGTAGACGATTCTTCGGCTGCTGCCGGGAAACCATATTTTCCATCCCAGATCGGGTAAACTCCTGGCGTAGTTTGACGTAAAAAGTTGAATGCATTATCGGTATTTGCTAAACCATATGTTTGCATCGAAGCAAAAGTTTGCGTGCCTACAGTTAAAAACTTAGCCACTTTAGATTGCAAATTTATACGCAAACTATATTTATCTGATCCTGTGTTTGCCATTGTACCAGGATTATTCAGATACAATGCAGATAACAGGTATTGCGTATTCTCCGAACCGCCATTTAGAGAAAGGTTATGTTGCTGAACTACATTATTCTCAAAAATAACATTACCCCAATCTGTATTGGGATAAGCAATGTAATTTGGCACCCCTTGCGCTGTTAATCCATCAGGATCGGCATTTGCAGCTGCCCATTGAGCAATTGTGGCATCTGTATAAATAGGTGTTTGACCCAAATTACGATAACCTTCATTAACCAGTTGCATATGTGTTATATAATCAGAAACAAAAGTTGGCAAATTCGCAGGTCTGGCAATTGAGGCCAAACCACTGTAGCTCACTGTTGTTTTTCCTTTATTACCTTTTTTAGTGGTAATTAAAATAACTCCGTTTGCAGCCAATGATCCATAAATAGATGCAGCGGCTGCATCTTTTAAGATAGATACACTTTCTACATCATTTGGGTTAACAGCATCCATGCTTCCAATGATGCCATCCACTATGATTAAGGCGTTATTACTGTTTAATGTTCCTGCACCACGGATTCTAATGGTGGCCCCATCAGATCCTGGTTTGCCTGATGACTGGCGAACAAATACACCCGAGCTTAAACCACCTAATGAAGAAGACAGGTTGGTAACTGGTCTGTTTTCGATAGATTTTGCATCAATGGTTGATACAGAACCTATAACATTAACCTTTTTTTGTACGCCATAACCAACCACCACTACATCATTTAGGCTATTGTTTTGTTCGAGTAAAACAATGCTCAATGTTGTTGATGAGCCAACGGTAACCTCGCGTACATCGTAACCGATATAAGTGAATACAAGTATGCTTTGTACTGAAGGTACTTCAAGGTTAAATTTACCTTCGCCGTTAGTAACCACTGCAGCTGTTCCACCTTTTAATTTAACACTTACTCCTGGTAGCGGACCTCCTAAGTTATCTTTTACCGTTCCTGAAATTTTTATGGATTGAGCATAGGCTGTAAATGCCATAAAACTCAAAAAAACAAGCAGCGAAAATAATTTCACCGGCCAGTAAAAACGGCTCGGTTTTGCTTCTTCAATTTTGAAATGTTTGTAAAGTTTATCCATTTTTTGTTTAGTTGATTAATATTGTTTTTTCTTAATCGCAAAAAATTATTGGCATAACCCGTGGCTGCATATAGTTTAAAACTATCTACTAAAAAAGGGAATCAGCTTAAACGGTTTGGTTTTCCTTTAATATTTGGCTATTCAAAATTGTTGTATTAGAAGCAAACAGAGGGGGTAAAATCCTAAATAAATAGGGGTAAAATTCTAAATAAAGCCATAAAACAGCATTAAAATGGGCAAATAAGAAGATAAAATGTTAAAATTGCCAGCATTAAAGGCATCTGGTTCTTATAATGGAAACATTTTGTACTTTTAATAGGTAGAAGCTAACCATTCCCCATTTTTCACCAACATGAAATCCCTGCTCACATGTACATTAGTATTTTTTATCGCTTTATGTCATGCCCAGAATAAATACGCTTTTAAACATCTTAATGTTGAAAACGGGCTCTCTCAAAGTTCGGTATTATCAATTGCCCAGGATGGTAAAGGCTTTATGTGGTTTGGTACGCGTTTTGGGTTAAACAAATACGATTCGCAATTTTTCAAGGTATATAACCATCAAAACAGTAACCCAAAAAGCCTCAGCTTTTCGTCGTATCTTTCCACAATTTTAGCTTTAAAGGATGGTACTTTGCTAATAGGAACATCGGATGGCCTAAATAAATACAATGAAGCCGGCGATAATTTTGACTGTTACAGGCATAACGACAAAGCGCCTAACAGCATTAGTGCCTCTGTAATAAACTGCATTTTTCAGGACAAACAAAACCGTGTTTGGGTAGGTACCAGCAATGGTCTAAATCTTCTCTCCAAAAAAGAAAAATATACATTTAAACGTTTCTTCTATCAGAAAAAGCGACCTCTTAAAGTCTATACGATTACTGAAGATCATTACGGGGCATTGTGGTTAAGCACCTCTAACGGCTTAATGCGCATGGTTTTTAAAGCTGGAAAAAACTACTTAACTTATTTTAAGCAGTTTAGTGAGGCACTTAATAAAGCGATTGATAACCACATTACCAGCATGGTAGAAGATCGCGAAAACAATCTTTGGATTGCCACCAAACAAACCGGTGTAAGTAAACTAAACCTAAGTACCGAAAACATTACTACCTATAAATATTCAAGCCTTAACCCAAGTGGAATCAGCAGCAATAACATCCGGAAAATTATACTCGACCGGGAGGGAAAACTGTGGATCGGAAGTTTACATGGCATTAACATTTACGATCCCGCTACCAAAAGCTTCAGTACCTTACAAAATGAACCTGAAAACCCTTCCAGTTTAAGCCAGAACTCTGTTTACGATATCTATCAGGACCGGCAGGGAATTATCTGGGTGGGTACCTATTATGGAGCCATCAACATGGTTTATCCAAATTATACGCCATTTAAAGTTTACCGGAGCACTACCGCAGCAAATGGTTTAAGCAGCAACGTAATCAGTTCGATTATGGAAGATCAGGATCAAAATCTGTGGATCGGTACTGAAGGCGAGGGGCTGAATTATTACGATAGGAAAAACAATACCTTCATCCGCTACAAATACAACCCCAATAACCCGAAAAGCTTAAGTGCAAACCTGGTTAAAGCCGTAATAAGAGATAAAAAAAACAGGATTTGGGTGGGTACCCATTATGGAGGGCTGAATCTTTTTCAACCAGAAACGAAAACTTTTGTAAGGTACACGAGTAGTAAAAACGACACCTCCTCACTAAGTAGTGACGAAATTACCTCTGTTTTTGAAGACAGTTACGGCCGTTTTTGGGTAGGGACCAACGGTGGACTTAACAGCTTTAATCCAACAACAGGGAAATTTATCCGCAATCGCTTAAACGGACTTATTGACGCTGTACTGAACATTTTCGAAGACACAAAAAGAAATCTATGGGTGGCCACCAATTCAGGACTGTACCAACTTAAAAAAGATTCGTCCAGATTTATTGGTCGTGTGGCCGCAGCGCCTGAAATTTTAAAATATAACGAGATCAGCTGTTTAGCCGAAGATAAAGATGGATATTTATTAATCGGTACCCTGCGCAATGGGTTATTTAGATTTGATGCAGCGCACCATCGTTACATGAGAACCACTGCGGCAGATGGCTTACCCAGCAACAACATTATGGGAATTTTGGAAGACGATTTCCGGAACCTGTGGATTACAACCGATAAAGGTTTGTGCAAGTATAACCCGAAACAGAAAACCTTTAAAACCTACAACACCAAAGATGGTCTGCCCGGAAATGAATTTAATTATAAATCGTTCCTGAAAGATAGTAAGGGAGCTTTTTTCTTTGGCGGACTAAGTGGAATGGTGAGCTTTTTCCCAAATGAAATCAAAGAAAATAAAAACACCCCTCCCGTTATATTTACCGGGTTAAAGCTATTTAATAAAACTGTAAACTTAAATGATGAAGATAGCCCACTTAAGCAGAACATCAGCACCCTTAAATCGATCACATTTGCAGCCGACCAAAACGTATTTTCAATTGATTTTACCTTACTAAACTTCATTAAAGCAGATAAAAATAATTATGCCTACAAGCTTGATGGCTTCGAAAAAAACTGGAACTATGTGGATGTTCCTTCTGCCAGCTATACCAACCTTTCTCCTGGAAATTATACCCTGATGGTTAAAGGCACTAATAATGACGGCCTTTGGACAGGTACCGCCAGTACCATACAGATTAAGGTATTACCGCCATTTTACAGAACCTGGTGGGCATACCTCATCTATTTCTGTGTTTTTGCAGGCATATCCATTGTATTTGTCCGTTATTTATTGATCAGGGCTGTACTCAAAACAGAAAAAGAAGTTAACGAGCACAAACTTGAGTTTTTCACTAATATTTCACACGAAATCCGTACCCCTTTAACACTGATTGTTGGTCCGCTGGATAAACTGATCGAAAATGCAAAAGACGATCCAGCGCTGAACAGAGACCTACAACCTATTAAAAATAATGCCGATCGGTTAATGAACCTCGTTACCGAACTGCTTGATTTTAGAAAAGCCGAAAGTGGCAAAATGACCTTACATGTAAGTCCTGGTGATATTATAAAATTCTGCAGGGAAATATTTCTGGCCTTTCAGAACATGGCGATCTCCAAAAACATTGGTTATGTTTTCGAAACCGTACAGCCCGAAATCGAACTTTATTTTGATAAAGTACAGATGGAAAAAGTATTGTTTAATTTGTTATCAAATGCATTCAAGTTTACCCCTAATCATGGAAAAATAAGTTTAAAAATATACGCAGAAAATCAAAACATTAACATCCAGATCAGCGATAATGGAAAAGGGATTCCTTTAGAAAACCAGGCCAACCTATTTACCAATTTTTACCAGGCCAATGCAGGCTCAACCATCGGCACGGGTTTAGGATTATCCCTGTCGAAAAGTATTGTCGAACTGCACCATGGTGAAATCGCTTTCAGCAGTATACCACAAAACGAAGGAACATTTGGTGTAACCAGCTTTACGGTAAGCTTAAAAACCGGAAAAGCGCATTTCAATCTCTCAGATTTAATCTCCGATTATGTTTATTACGACGATGCAGCCAATTATAATACTCGCCCTACAGCAGTTGCCGCCCCCCCAACTGAAGAACACGGACAGCCGTTAACAACAAAAAAAGAGAAAAAAAGCATTTTATTGGTAGAAGATAATGAAGATGTAAGGGCTTTTATTAAAAATGCCTTGAAAGATCAATACAGTATCTATGAAAGCGAAAACGGCGCTACCGGTTTGGCCAGTGCATTGGAACTCATTCCCGACCTGATCATCAGTGATGTAATGATGCCCGTAATGGATGGCCTTGAATTATGCCGGAAATTGAAAACAGATGAAAGTACGAGCCATATTCCGGTTGTGTTGTTAACCGCCCGATCGGCTTATGTACATCAGATTAATGGTTTTGAAAATGGTGCCGATGCCTACATCATGAAACCTTTTAACCTGAAAATTCTCGAACTGAACATCCAGAACTTGTTAAGCGCACGCGAAACCATTAAACAAAAATTTGCGCAGGTAATTACATTAGAACCTAAAAACCTGGTGATCAATACCACCGAGCAAAACTTCCTGAATAAAATTATACAGGTAATTGAAGACCGTATCGCCGATCCTGATTTTGATGTACCCACCCTATCGGCAGAGATCGGGATGAGCCAGCCTGTGCTTTATAAAAAAATCAGGGCATTAACTGATCTTTCAGTAAACGATTTCATTAAATCGCTCCGGATAAAAAGGGCTGCACAACTGCTTAAACAGGGAACGGGTAATATTGCCGAAATTGCTTATGCGGTAGGTTTTAGCGATAGGAAATATTTTAGCTCAGAGTTTAAAAAGCACTTTGGTAAAACACCAAGCGAGTTTATGGGCGATGGTTAATAAGTCGCGGTAGTGGCTACTCTGTGTAAACAATCCATTCTTCTTCCTCTCCCAACATTGAATCATTAACAACCAGAAAAAATGCTTCCATAATCATCTGCATATTTTCGTATTGTTCAAAAAGGTATTCCTTATCCATTAATTTGATGCTGGTTTTGGCGCTAAAGGCAGCATACAGCCACTCTAAAAGGCCCAAACGCAATTGTTTAATTTTTTCGGGCACAAAAAACCCTTCGATAAACAAATAAGGATTTTTAACATGATGTGGTGGCAAAGTATTCACCTCGCATATTTGGTTTTCATAGGCTTCAACAGCAGCATAATCAGACGTTTCGACGATATATTTTTTATAGATCAGTTTTTTTGCTGCAATAATATAACCCGCATTAAGCAATTGAGTAAACTGGTTATAAAAGAAAAAGTAATTCGAACCATTATTTACATGGCTTTCTTTTGCCAGGGCGATTTTATACCAGTTTTTAAGATAAGTTTTGTGCCCGGCAAGATTATCCAGGGTAAAAAAATGCTCAATTACTGCAAATGGATTTTGGAAAAGATCATGATCAAAAGCCAGAGGTGATGTACTTTCAAACACCGCTAAATGATAATACCGGTCAATACTTTTAAAACTGTTTTTAGTAATGATCCTTTCGTGGATTAACCAACAGGCTTCGAGCATTTTCTTTGTATTGCCGTATACCTCATAAATATAGGCATCCCATTCCTGATCGAGTGTATTTTCTAAACCTGCAAGCAACCATTCTTTATAGGCAATTTTATAACTATGTGATTGAAAGAATAAAAACATCTCCAGAAAAATCAGTTTAGGATTTTGCATCTCCCCTTTGCTCAACAATTTCGGACTATAATCAAGTAGAACCGATTCCCGTTCCAAACTGCTTTCATCGGCAGTAATGGCCTTTACAAAATCAGTATCTGCTTCGCTATGGTTAAAAATCAGGTCAGAATATTCGAAAAGCGGCAATAGTTTTTCGTAAAAACGTAACAGCTGTGCCGGATGCTTCTGTGGCGAATAATCATATTCGTTCTGTGGTGGATTTAACCAGTTTTTTAAAAACTGTAAATTGCTGTTGATACTACCCATAGTAAAAAAGCTTTCAATGGCATTAATGAAACTCACGGTTTCTTTTTTAAAATGATATACTCCTTCCATTGCTTATATTTTTAAATGATTATATTAGCTAACGAATTTAGCAAAACAAATTAAGTTAAACTAAATATTTTACATATAACTTATTAACATTTTATTTTATGAACGAAAATCAACGCTTAAAAAAACTAATGGATTTATTGGGATTTAAATCCCAAAAAGATTTTGCGGTGGCGTTGAATATCAAACAGGGCTCTTTGTCGGATATTTTAAGAGAAAGAATCAAAGTATCCAATGCCATTAAAGATAAACTGGAACTTAAATTCGACGTAAATTTAATATGGCTTGAAAACGGAACGGGTGAGCCGTTCTTTAAAAAGAAACCGGGCGTTAGCGAAAGCAAGGAGGGGGTTCCATATTTCGATATGAGTTTATCGGATGCTAAAGATCTGATTTTACAGGAAGATCGGGCAGAGTACCTGGTAAATTACCTTCCTTTCAACGATTGTACAGCCTATTTACCTGTTTATGGCGACAGTATGTACCCGAAATATGCAGCGGGTGAAATTATTGCCATTAAAGAAATTATCAATTTAGAAATCCTGCAATGGGGTGAAGCTTATGTGGTTATGACAGACGAGGAAAGCAATAGTTTGCGCACCATAAAACTGATTTTTCAGCATCCTGATCATTCCAAACTAATCCTGCGTTCATCAAACCCCAATTTTACCGGCGATACGGTGATCAGCAAGAAAAACATAGAATCGCTTTATATTATCAAAGGGAAAATTACCCGGAATATTATTTAATGAATTTGGGTTAATTGTTGAAACTGCTTAATTATTAACCGCAAACTGCCAATTGAAAATTTCTTTTATAAAAAAGAAGCCAGGTTCTAAAATGGACTGAACCCCAAAAGTTGGACAAGTTAAAAATTAATTACAGTGATGAGCTCGATATTTTATCGGGCTCATTCCATTTAGATTTAGTTTGATCCTGTCGTTATTATAGTAATGGATATACTC